>Ga0265298_10001640_pt1 | contig 32922 bp, 33 predicted proteins | sample AusTroGonzalo_MG_3_FD_193486 | JGI IMG/M metagenome (GOLD analysis project Ga0265298, IMG submission 193486) | Bovine rumen microbial communities from tropical cattle in Woodstock, Queensland, Australia - Gonzalo_01 | ecosystem: Host-associated > Mammals > Digestive system > Stomach > Rumen ... | reverse complement strand
TCACCTGTTTCCCATATAAATTTTAATCTTATATTACCACTATAATCATATAACTCCCACTCATCACTAGCAGTTGCTTGTTGATGATGAAAGTTGCCATATTGGTCTGTTGTATAGCCTGCAGCACTAGATGTTTTGGTACTTGAAAAGGTTTGCTGTGCACTAAAGGTGTTGGCTGCAGTTGTACTAGCATACCCTGTATCGTTAGATAGGTCGCTTGTTTTGGTAGGCACGTTGCTCATTAGGGCTAATTGAGAAGAGACTAACTGATTAGCGTTCTCGTCATACGCCACATAATATGGGTTGCAATTAGTTAGGTCTAACACGTTAGCCACACTTATCTTCGCTTTAGTTATCTCTGTATAGGTGTCAGGCTCTTCCTCCACCCATTGATAGAATGTGATGGCACCATTCTCGTTAGTGACTGGACCTGGTACTGGACCAGTTGCACGTAAGCCTATCCCTCCACCCTTCTCTATATAAGAAGCCTCTGAGTAGACAGTACCGTTTATCCTCTGTGTAGTACTAAAGTTATTATTAGCGTTAGTGACGGCAAAATTACTGTCGTTTTGTAGGTCACTCGTCTTAGTAGGTATGTCTGATGAAGACGCTAAACCTAGTTGTGCCCCAGTTTTATTACCATCTAGAGTAATACTATTGATTTGTGGTTTGTTTGTTAAAGAAGAGTAGTCACTTGTGCCTCCACCACCACCTGCATTTGCTGCAATAGACTGTTTAACTCTAAGTGGTGTCATTATAGTATTATTATCTGTTCCGTTCTCTGCCTGAGATTTTGATGATATTTCCATATGATACCTCCTTTGTTGGTGATTACCTTTTCCTTTGTTGATTTTATTATAACATTTTTGAGAGAGAGATAGAAGATAGAAATGCTAATAATACCACACACTCTTCGCACGCACGGTAACCAGAACCCTTTCAAATGGCACCCTCACCTTATATACGCACGCACGAAACACGCACACGCACGCACACGCACGCACGTATGTGCATTTCAAGACCTCATTTTTGTCATTGTGTGTCATTGTGGTTGGGCGTCATCTACGACGACATTTTGTGTGTGTTTTTTATACTGTTTTTTTTGGTTGTTGTAAACCTTGGTTGTCTCATAACCTGGCATTTTGGACTAGGGGCTTGGGGGGGAAAAATTAAAAATTTACACTCATTAAATCAATATATGTAATTATTTACATATTTATTGTAAAAAATTAATTTTTTCGGCAATATACAATTTTTAAATATGCTGGTACTATAAAAACCATATATAAAAAATATACATAAAAACTAAAAAATATATATAAAAATAAAATTTTTTTAAAAAAGTTATATATAACTTGTTATATATAAAAGTTGTAAAAAACCATAAAAATGAAAAAATTTTAAAAAAGTTGTTGACAACCATATTATAAAGTGGTAGAATTAAACACGTCAACGGGACAAAAGGCGTTGGAAATACCACCACGCTGACGGTGTAGTGCTGTCAATAGTCCAGGTATGGTTGATATGTTCTTTGAAAAATATATTTTACTAGTTAGCGTTGAGCGTGTCATAATATGGTGGCGTTGTTGCGGTAATATAATTGGTGCGGTGCTATACTGGTTGACCCAGTGCACTAATCAATATAATATTATGTAAGGGAACGTTTGACTGTTGCGTGTTAACTATTCGGTGGTTGTATGGAGTATCAAGGCAACTTGAGAAACTTGACTTTGTTAGACGTAAGACACTTAACTATTAAAATATCATAACTTGCTATTAATGAGACAATAGAAACGGAGACGTCAAAAACGTATTGGCACGCACGCTCTAGTAATATTGGCGTGTAGGGAATGAGACCACGACGGCGTGGTGTAAGGTAGGACGTTAGCAAGGTAAAAGACAATACATCATTTTTAAATGGTGTATTTAAGAGACTAGACAAGCAAAAACAAAAATAAAAAATTAATTAGATAAGGGAGTTGATATTATGATAATAGGAAATGAAGATTTTAAAATGAAAAAATATATTAATAAAAATGAAAATGAGTTATTATTTAACTATAATTTATATAAGACAATTTATGAATGTTATGGGAGACCAAGCAGCACAAAAGTTGACATTTACAACTATTGGAAAAACTTGTTACTAGATAATTGTGACGACGTTCTATATTATGGAGTTGATAGTTACAATGGTTGGATGTTTACATTACACGCTATTGTAAAAATTAATGATAGATTATGTTATGTATACATCACAAAAACTAGAAACGAAATACAATATATAAAAGAAGACTAAAATTTTAGTCTAGTCTTTTAAATACACTATTTAATAGTGTAAGTTATTTATTTAAAATTAAGGACGCCGGTACTAGAGACCGGGAACGTCCAAAAGATAGGGAGTGATTTAAAATGAATAACGAAACAAAAACTTGTTATTACTGTGGTAATGACGTTGAATTAGAAAATGGAGTACAATGGGGGAGTTACTTCTATTGTGACGAATGTTTTAAGGACTTGAAATGTAAGGTTGATAGTTACCACCATCCAAGTCTAGAAACTAAGTTTAGAAAAACTGACGAAGACGGAGAGGGAACTATTTTATACTTAGGACCGGAACTTGAAACAACTAAAGATGCGAATGGTTATTTTTACCAAAGTGACCATCAAGACGATATTTTACATATTAGAAAAAATTACAAAAATATTGGACGTTCAATTAATTTTGAGCAAGATGCAAGTATAGGAAATGGAAAAGAGTTTGTATTCTTCCCAATGACTATAAACTACATTTACAAAAACGAAGACGAATTTAAGGAAATGTTTAAGTACTTAATATCTAAAGGAAACTACTCACACGATAAAGGTAAATGTGGACTACACGTACACGTAAGTAGAAACTTTTTAGGAGACAACGAAGACGAAATACAAAAGACAATAGAGAAAATAATGCTTTTTGTAGAAACTTATAGAACTAAAGTTGAGAAATTTGCTAGAAGAAAACATAATCAATTTTCAAGTTACAATACTTATACAATACCATACCATAAACAATATAGACCAAGTGACGATTTTACTGACGAATATTTTAAGAGTGGTAAATTATTAAAAGAGTTAAATGAAGAGGTTGATAGAATAGGACATTCAAGTGTAGTAAATACACGTACAAGTACTGGACAAACAATAGAGTTTAGAATGTTTAGAGGTACATTAAAATTTGAGACATTTATGGCAACAATGGAGTTTGTGTATAATCTAGTAAATGTGTGTAAAAATAATCAAGTCTCAAAAATAAGTTGGAACAAAGTAATCAATTATAGTGGTAAATATATCAAAGACTACAACGATAGTTTAGACTTAATTGACGACGGACTATATTTAAGAGACTATACAAGTCAATTAGAAGATATAATAACTAAAAGAAACGAAACTACAAAGGAAACACTAGACAAGTATAAAAATGATTTAAATGATATTGCTAATAGTTTAATGGGACTTGTTAATGAACCAATAGACTTTACTCAAAGTGATATGCAAGTAATTAAAGATACAATATCTTTTAGAAACAGCGTTTACGATACATTAAGAAACGTATTAATAACTGACGAAACAAACACAACATCACTATATCAAAGACTAAAGAAAATGGGAACTGATTATAGTGACACTTGTAGAAACGGACTAAAAACAATTAAAAGTGCTCTAAATAATAGTGTGTTATATAACTTAACTGAAACAACTAAAGGACATATTGAAGAGACTAAAGCACTAATTGATACAAAATTAGAAGAAACAACTAGCACTCAAGGAGAGTGCTAGTTTTAAATTAAGATAGGAGAGTGATTTAAAATGTGTATTATAGTAGCAAAAGAAAAAGGTGTAACACTACCAAGTAAAAATACATTGAAAACGTGTTTTGAACATAATAGTGACGGGAGTGGACTAATGTATGTTAAAGATAATAAAGTTATTATTGAAAAAGGTTTTATGACATTCGGAGACTTCTGGCACAAAATTAAAGAATTAAAACGTGAATTTAATAGTGACTTAACTGATAAAGCAATAGTTATGCACTTTAGAATAGGCACACACGGAGAGAATGATAAAGCAACAACTCATCCGTTCGCAATAAGTGACAATAGCGACGATTTAAGAGCAACATATTTTGAAACTGATATTGCTATGGCACACAACGGAATTATTTCAAGTTATAACTATGACAAGGTGTTAAGTGATACACAAAGTTTTGTAAAAGATTATGTAAGTATATTTAAAGAACTTAACAAAGAATTTTACAAAAATGAGCGTGTTATGGAATTAATTGCTGATAAAGCAAATATTAATAGTAATAAATTATGCTTTTTAGATAAGGACGAAAACATTTATTGGTATGGAAATAAAGTTGTAGACAATGGTGTAGTATATAGTAATACAACTTATAAGGAACCAAAGTACTATCAACCTAAATATTCATATTCAAGTTATATGTGGGAGTATGATAATTATTATTATGGTTATAGTAATTATTATAAAACTCCGACTAAAAAGGTTGAACCATTAAAAGAAATTGCAAAAGATACAATTAAATATCAAGTGTTAAGTACTGGAGACTATTATATGACATTGACTGATAGTGATTTTGTAGATAAGGACCAAACTTATTATATAGATAATAAAAAGAACTTATATGAAAAAATTGACGGAAAACTATCATTAATAGGTACACAAACTACAGTATATGACAGTAATTGGCACGAAAAAACAATAATTTTTGATTAAGATAGGAGAGTGATTAATAATGGCAAAAATTAATGGAATTGAATTAAAAAACGTAAAGAATTTTAGAGGACACGAAGGAGAAGACTTAATACAAGGGGATGTGTATTATAAAGGTAAAAAGGTTGGGTACTATTCTCAAGACGCTTGGGGTGGTATGGACATCTTTGATTTAGACTATAATTTAGATACAAAGACTAGAATGGAAATAACTGATATAACTAGAAACTATATAGGGGGTAAACTATTTAAAAAGATAGACGACTTATACAATGAAAAATATAAAGTTAATTTTCATTATGAACAAAAAGGTTATGAGTATTTATTTATGGACTTATTACAATTATTAGAACACGAAAAATGGTACAAAAAATTCTCTAAAAAATGGAACCAAAATACAATTTATATTGTATATAAAGATTTATTTACTACAACAATATGTGGTGGAGAACTCAAAGGTGCTTTTAAAGATATGACTAATTTTAAATATACAAGTCTAAAAGATTTTATAATTGAATAGAAAAGGAGAGTGATTTTTATGAATAAAGAATTAATTAAAAGTATTATCTATGGTGGTGCTATAGGTGATGCACTTGGTATGTCAGTTGAGTGTGTGGCAAGAGAAGTTGTAAGACAAATGAATTTTGCTGAAATTGAAAATAAAATAAACTGGTTTACTGACGATACATCAATGACACTTGCATCAATGGATGCACTAATTAAAAGTGATTTTAAATTGGAAACATTTATGGACAATTTTATAGAATGGTTATATAATGGCGAATACACAACATTAGGTTATCCGTATGGTTATGGTAAAGGCACTAAAAATGCAATAGAAAAATATTATTATACTGGAGATATTAAAACGTGTGGTGGAACTGGTTTTAATAATAATGGAAATGGTGCGTTAATGAGAATAACTCCAGTTTGTTTAGCGTTATTAGGAACAAAAGAAAACTGGGACGAAATTGTAACAACATTAAATGACATAACTGGACTAACACACAACCATAATATTAGTAAAATGGCAAATGTTATGTATTTTGTATTTTTAAAGTACTTAATAGAAACTAAAAATAAATTTACTGCTTATAAATATATGAGAAACTTTAATTATGAAAAGTATTTTGATAATGAAACAATTAATCATTTTAAAGATATGTTTAAAGAAAATTATAATATTGAACCTAAAGATAAAAGAAACTTCGGTGTTATAGAAACATTAAAAAGTGCTATTTATTGTATTATGAACAATGATAATTTTAAAGATAGTATTATATGTGCTATAAAACTTGGTTACGATACTGATACAATAGCGTCAATAACTGGAAACCTTGCTGGTGTTTTGTATGACTATGAAAAAATACCTGGTAATTGGTTGGAAAAACTACAAGGTAAAAAACTTATAAACAAATTTATAATAGAATTTAGTAATAAATATGGAAAGGAGAGTGATTAATGTGTTTTTAAGTACTAAAGATTTAGTCTTATTAGACGAAGTTGCGTTCTATCTAGGAGAACTTGAAGGAGAAAAAGCACAAGAATTAAATAAAGATTTAAGTGCTTTAATTGAAAAAATGGAAATTAGAAGAGTGGCAAGAAACGTTGTGAACACACAAAGAATTATGGAAAAGCGTAAAATTAATAAAAATTATGCTAGACCAAAAAGAGAATACGTAAAAGAAAATTAGAAAGGAAAGTGATAAGTATGTATGAATGTCAAAATTGTGGTAAGTCTTTTGATGAACCAGTAATTATTGATAATGAAATAAGATGTCCTCATTGTTATAGTGGGGACGTAATAGGTGGAGAGGAGAGTGAAGAATAATGGAACTAGATTTAGAACTTTATGAAAAAATATGTGGTATAACTGGTACTGACTATGAACTTGCAAAAGGTAATGGAAATTATGTATTGGCATATCACGACGTTGATGTAATGTTAAAAGATTTAGTTTGTGCTTATGGAGTACTAGAAGAACAACTAGAAGATTTAAAACAAGATATTCAAGACAACTATAAACCAATATCACATTGGGAAGAATATGGAATTAGTGAAGAAGATTTTCACTAATTTTTAATTAAGAAAGGAGTTTTTATATGAAGAAAAAAGAGTGCACCTACGTAGTATATGAAAAAATAAATTTTGAAAGACTAGGTAAGTTAATTGAAGACGAACAATATCTAATTGAAAATGATAGTATTAATGATTTAATCACACAATTATTAGTTAAATTTGATATTAATATTTCAAGACGTGCTGTATTTAAGTCTATTAAATACAATAAACCTATTTTTGATAAATTCTTCATATACAAAATTAAGAAGTAGAGTGCACGAATTAAAAACTATGGGTTATAATATAGAAAAAGAAAGGAGAAAAGGAAATGAAAAACAACCTAATTAAAATTCAAGAAATGCTAATGAACCAAATGAAAAGACTTGATGATGATACCTTAATGGAAACAAATTGTAAAGACGAAGTCGCTAGAGGTAATGCACTTAGTCAAAGTGCAAACACTTTTTTAAAGAGTGTTAATGTTGGTATAAGAGTTATTGAAATGAGCGAAAAACTAGAAGTTAAACAAGAAGTATTAAAGGCTGAACTAGGTATCAATGAGGAATAAATACTCAAAAGAGTTTGAAAAAGATATGTTTACACTAGTAACTAAAAGTAATCTAGAAGATTTACTTGAAGTTGCTAGATGTAAATACAACTATTCAATAACAAAAGACCAACTACGACAATACCTATATAAAAGACAAATAAAATATAAAGACTATAATTATGATAGAGTGAGAAAAATGGGACTAGATAAACCATTGTTTAGTGAAAGAGTGAAATCTGATGGAATGACACAAATTAAAATATCACCAAACAAATGGGAATATAAACAAAGATATATTTACTCACAATATCATAATGTAGAGTTAACTGATGAAGATTACATAATATTTTTAGACCAAGATAGAACTAATTTTGATATTAATAATTTAAAAAGAATAACACGAAGGGAAAGTGCTATAATGGCAAATGAAGGTATATTTAGCAAAAACAAAGATGTAACTGAAACTGGAGTTTTAGTTGCAAAGTTAATAATAAAAACTAAAGAAAAGGAGAAATTATGTTAAAAAATGTAGAGTTAAGAGACTACCAAAAGAAAATACTTGACGATTTAAAATACGTACCAGCAATAGGACTTTTTATGAAAACTGGTAGTGGTAAAACACTTACAAGTCTTGAAAGAGTTATGCAGAATGGTACAAAAAATTTGTTGGTAATCTGCCCACAAAAAATAATAACTCAATGGTGGGATGTAATAGAAAAACATACCGATTTTGAACCACTAAAATATAAACTTACTATGACAGCAAAAAATAAAAATGATTTATTTTATAATTATGCTAGTAAAAATTTAAAAGAAAGCAAATGTATTGTAGTAAATTTTGATATTTTAGACAAACTTACTTTACTTACACCATTGATAAATGATAATTGGACTATTATTGTAGACGAAAGCCATAAAATAAAAAATGTTGGTACTATTAAAAACCCAGTAAAAACAACTAAAAAATGTTTAGAACTTGGGGAAAAGACACCCTATAAAATAATTCTTACGGCGACACCTACTGAAAAGGAAAATGGTGGATATATTGATTTTTATGCTCAACTAAAATTTTTAGGTTACATTAATTATACTGAAAGTTATTTCAAAAACAATTTTTGTATAGAACAAAAAGTGCAAATTCCTGGTATGCCGTTCCCTATTAAAAAGATTATAGGTTATAAAATTAAAAATATTAATAATGAATTAAGACCAATTCTTAACGCTACGTGTAGATATTATGCACCTAAATATGGAGATTATGAACCTCAAATGGTAGATATTAAAATACCTAAAGCAAAGAACTATGCTAAATTATTAAGAGAACGTATGTATAAAGATATTGTTATAGATAATGTTAGTGCTATGAGAATTGCTAAAAAGAGTTTAATAAGTGGTAAAATTACTGGAACTGACGAATACGGACAAAGATTTAATTATGAAGATAATAATGAAAAATCTAGTTGGTTAGAAGAATTTTTATCCAATACTGATGAGGTTGTTAGTGTGCTGTATAACTACAATGTGGAAAAAGATAAAATTGTAGAGGTATGTGAACGACTTGGTAAAAAATATATTATCATAAATGGTGATGTAGTTGATAAACCTAAAGAACTACAAAAAGAGTTTGATGTTGTAATTGGACAGTATCAAGCGTTTAGTGAAAGTTTAGACGGACTTCAATATAAATGTCACCTTATGATATTCTATAGTATGCCTGATAGTAGTTTAAGTTATAAACAAAGTCTAGGACGTATTGATAGAATAGGACAAGAAAATGTGCCTACATATTATCATTTAATAATGGAAGGCACTATTGATGAAAAAATATACGAAATGTTAAAGAATAAAGTTGAGTTTAGTGAAAAAGAACTAAACGCACTAACAATATAGAAAGGAGAGTGAGAAAGTGGAATTAAATATTGGAGATGTTGTCTGTGCTAGTTACGGTGGGTTTGACGGAGAGAAAAAAGTTGGTATATTTCTAGTATTATATAATGAAAGATATGATAGAAAATATACAAACGGACACACAAACGTAAATTGTGCTAAGATTACTTCAAACAATTTACTTGGTGATAGTTATACAGTTAGACTATATAAAGGTGACGCAAATCTTGATGCAGACTGTATAGTAAATTTAAGTAAAATGCACGTATTATCAAAAGAACAAGTTTATAAAAAACTTGGACACCTAAATAATCAAACAATGTTAAGAGTTTTCAAAGAAGTAAGACAATTCAATAATGAAGTTGAACAACAAATATTACAAAATATGCAATAATTTTTTAATGTGAGTGCACGATTTAAAAATCGTATGTTATAATGATTTTAAAAGGAGGAGGTATCGTATGAACGATAAATGGTTAAAACAATACAAAGAAAATTACAATGGAAAAAGTGAAGAAGCAAAGGAAATTGAGGGCTTCTTAAAGGAGACTTATAATGGTGCTAGTTATATTCCTTGGGCTACAATGGAAAGACTAACTTATATGCAAGACGCAAATGCTGAATTTAAAACAATAGAGACACCAACAGGAGATATTATCTGGACTGATAGTTTTGTTAATGCAAATGTTGTGGAGAACAAAGATGGTATAGTTAATAGTACACAAGCACTTGTTGTATCTCATTTTGTTAAAGTATCTTGTACATTTTTAGGTAAGACTTTTGTAGAGGAATATCCTATTCAAGAACAAGATTATAGTGCTGCTAAAGTATATAATCAAAACTTAGTTAATAAAGCACTAAAAAGAGCACTTGCTAAAGTCGCAAGTAGAGCAACTGGACTTGGGTTAAGACTTTATGAAAGTAAAGATTTACAATTTGACGAAAAAGAAGAAGAAAAGAAACCTGAAATTAAAAAGACAACTAAAAAAGTAGAAGAACCAAAGGTTGAGGAACCTAAAGTTGAGGTAAAAGAAGAACCTAAAGTTGAAGAACAAGTAGTTAATAATACAACAACTACTTATTCACAAGAAATAGTTGATTTATGTAAATTAATTAAAGAAACTGATAAAGATAAAATGACTAAAGTACTACAAAGTTTAAATGTACCTATATTAAGACAACACGGCTTTGCGTTAAGTCTAGAAGATAGTGATGAACAACTTTGTGAAAAATTAAGTCATTTTCAAGATGTATCTGTTTTCACAAGAGCAATTAATAATATGATTAATTAGGAGGAAGTATGAAATACTACAAAAAATTCCTAGAAATAGGAGATAATAAGTATTACTTATTAAAATTTGATGATGAACTTCATCTTGCTACTGAAACAATAGTACCTTTAACGAGAAAAATATTATGGTTTAAGAAACCTACATATATGTCTCAAGGGTTTAAGTTATTAGAAATAACACCACCTATATTAATGTTATTTCAAGAACTATTAAATGCTGATGTTGATGTAGTAGACGAGCAATTCAAAGATATGACTACATATAAGAAAATAGATAATAAGTCTCTTAGAAAGACTATTGAAAATACTTATATGATGGCAACTAGGGATATGATTAGTAATGCACAAGTTGATTTAGATACTTGGTTAGACAATTTTATGAAAGACAACCCAAATATTAGTGATGAAGACTTTGAAAAAGTTGAAAATGCTAATAGAAAAAGACTAGAAGATATGTCTAATACAATTAAAGAGCATAACCCACTTAATATGATAGATTTAAAGTGGCAGACTGGTGATAGTGCTATCATTAAGAAAATGCTTGGAGAAAATATGGAATACCTATATACACAAAAAATAGGTGCTAATTATAAGATAACTTATCTTTATGATTTAGATATATTTGGAACTGTTACAATATATAAAATACATCTTGTTAAAGATACTATTAAATCAATAGAGACATTTATTTATAATAGAGAAGTCATTGAGGAAATGACTGCATATATCGTGAACAACGATTTATAGAAAGGAGAATAAAATAAAATGATAGAAAAGGAAAAGGCTTATACATATGACGAGATAAAAGACGTTATTGTAAAAGCAACTGCTAACGCAATACACGATTTAAGTAAACAACTTGATGCTGCTGGAATTAATGATACAAGTTTCAATATGCAAACATCAATGATTTACTTAATGGCGTATACAGATTTAAACAGAATTTTATTTAGTAAGAAAGAGGAGGAATAGTTTTATGGTAAATACAGGTTTAGATAACAAATATACAGCAAAAGAAGGTGGTCAAACTAACTTTGAACCAATACCTGATGGAGAATATCTATTAAGAGTTAAAGAAATTGACCCTTGGAAAAAGAGTACAAAGACAATTAAAGTAATATTAAGAGACGATAATGGAAACGCATTAAAGGACGAAAAAGGAAATAACCAAACTGAGACAATTAATAACTGTGAGTTTTATAACTGTAATGTAAAATTTGAAATTGTTGGTGGTTCATATGATGGTAGAATTGTGTTCCACAATTTAACTACACATCCAAATATGACTTGGTCAATACCAAACTTCTTATACGCATTAAATTTAAAAGAACTTACAGCAAGTCAAATTCAAAGTACTTGCATTGGTAAAGAATGTATTGGTAATGTTTATACTGACAGTTATGAAAAAACAGTACAAAACAAAGAAACAGGAATTGATGAAATTGTAGAAAGAACAGTCAATAGAATTAAATCTTTAAAACCTTTAAATAAACCTAATACTGACAATGGAAGTGAACTAACTGATAATGATTTAGGCATTTAATGGAGTATTTTAAAAAGTATTTTAATGATGTAGAGAACTGGAATAATGAAGAAGTAAAGGTGTTGTGCCCTTTCCACGAGGACACACACCCATCTGCATCTATAAATACTTATAAAGACCTTTTCCATTGTTGGGTTTGTGATATAGGTTACAATGAAGAACAATTTATTGCTAGAATAAATGGAATATCAAGTGCTGATGCAATTAAATTACTTGGTAAATACCAAATAGAAGATAAATGGGAAGTTGAAAAAGGTAGACTTTGGTCAACACCTTTACTTTTAAGTAAAGTTATAGCACTTGGAATAAATAAAGACACTATTGAAGACTTGAAACTTGGTGGAATTAAAGACGAAACTGGAAAATTATATTTAGGAATACCAGTATTTTATAATAATATACTTGTAGATGTTAGACGTTACAACATTATGAAATATGAAGGTCAACCTAAAATGATGGGTAGAGATGGTGCTAGAACAGGTTGGTTAGTACCTTATGATAAGTTTTTATCTAGTGATAATACTTGTTATATTTTTGAAGGTGAAAAAGATATGCTTATGGCAAGAGAACTAGGAATAAACGCCTACACTTTAACTGGTGGTGCTGGTGCTAAACCTAATGAATATGTCATAAACGCATTTAAAGATAAAGATATAATATTATGTTATGATAATGATGACGCTGGACAAAAAGGTATGGAAAGCGTCTATAAAGAAGTAAAAGATATAGTAAAAAGTATAAAATATATAGAAATAGGAGATGTTGTTAGAGAGAATAAAGAAGATTTTTATGATTACATACACAAGTATAATGGAAATATTTTTGAGTTTTATTCTCTTGAACAACATCATTTTAATTTAGAAGAAACAGATAGTATAAAAGTAGTAACAATTAAAGATGCTTTAAAGACGAGTAAATTAAGAAAAGATTTAAGAAGTTTAATTACAGTTACAAGTGAATTTTCAGACCCATATTCTGTACCTACTGTTGTAGAAATAGAAAAGGTAAAAGATACTGGGTCTAGACTGGACACATTATTTGAAGGCGAAAAGAGAACTTGGTTTTTAGAAAAACTTAATATGCAAGATATGTTAGAACTGATAGAGGTAAATGCTAAGACAGTAGAACTAAATGCTAAATTTAAAAGTTATCTTGGTGTACCATCAAAGGAACCTGGTATAGAAATAACTTGCAAGGAACCAAAGACCATATTTAAATCAGTTATTTCAGATAAGGACAATGATGGCTCTGGTATAAGTCTAGACATCTATAGTTTTGAGAAACTTAATGTTGGTGCACAATACATAATAGATTATAGAATATACCCACATCCTACTAAGAACCAAAAATTAATAGCCGTAGCGTTTAATGTAAAACTTGTACACGATAATAATAATTATGTAGTCAATAAAGATAAGTTAAGTAAATTTAAAAGTGAAGGTAATATTAAAGAAAGACTAGATAAATTATATGAAAGTGCTAAACATCATATTGCTAAACATTTAAATTATGATATTTGGTTAATGACTGATTTAGTATTTAATAGTATATTAGATTTTAATTATGGTGAAACTATGCGTGGTGCACTAGATGTTTTCTTCTTAGGAGACACACAAGTAGGTAAGTCAGAAACAACAAGTAAAATGGTTGAACTATATAACTTTGGTCACTTTTTATCACTTAAAACTTCAACTACAGTTGGTCTTATAGGTGGGTCTAACAAAGTGGATGGTGCTTATTGTAATACAATAGGTGCTATACCTAGACAACATAAAAGACTTGCTATTCTTGAAGAATTTAGTGGTGCTAGACCAGACTTTATAAAAACTATGACTGATATAAGGTCAAGTAATGAACTTAGAATATCTAGAGTTAGTGGAGAACTTGTAGTACCTTGTAAACTACGTATGATTACAATATCTAACCCTATTAATGACGAGAATGGCAACCCTAGATTTCTTAGCACATTTCCTAATGGTGTAATGCCGTTAATGGAACTTATAAAAAGTGCTGAGGACGTCGCTAGATATGATGGTTTTCTACTTATTCCTAAAGTAGAAAATAGATTTAACCCATTTGCTTACACTCTAACTGGAGACGCAATTCCTAAGGAGTGCTATGAAGAAAAGGCAAACTGGGTTGTCACTAGAGGTGTTGATAATGTTAAATTTGCTGATGGTGTAGAAAGTTATATATGGGAGAAAGCAGAAGAACTTAACAAACTATTTGAATGTAATTTCCCATTATTTGGTACAACTACATCTAAGAAGTTGGCAAGATTTTGTGTAGCACTTTCAAGTTTAGTTATGAACGTAGACGAGAGTTATGAGAATATAATAGTGACTAAAGAGATAGTTGACTTTATGGTTGAATATCTAACAAAAATATATACAAGTCCAGTCTTTAAATTAAGAGAATATGCGTTAGATTATAGAGCGTATAGTGAATACAATGATAGTGATATTAAGAACTTACAAGATTTATATGCACATAATTCTACATTTATTGACTTTATTGGTACACAAAATAGAACAACTAGAAGTAATTTACTTAGTATTAGTGGTCTAGATAATGGTAAATTTGCAATATTATTTAATAAAATGGTTGCTAATAAGTTTATTAGAATTAATAATGACAACGCATACCCTACTGATAAGTTTAGAAAAGTATATAATCTTATAAATAAAGATTTTAAAACAGATATAGGTAATAAAGTTGAGAACTCAAATGGCGTAGTGTTCTTAAATGATTTGTAGAAAGTTGGTGAGAATTGGTGAAAGTTGAGATAACAAAAGAATTGTTGGACAAGTATAAGAACCATCCTAGAGTATTAGAGGTTAGACTTATATTATTGTTTGACATATTTGAAAGAGAATTTGGTTATAATGGGGTAATGGATATATTTAATGGTATTTGTGTTGGGTTTAAAAGAAGTAAAGAATTATTAGATACTGTACTTGCTAGAAGATTTGATATTAAAAGAAAATCTAAAACTAGAAGAATTAAGTGGAGACAAGAAGTTATGTTTATGGGGATGTGTTATGGAGAAACTCCATATAAAATCGCTAAATACTATCTTCTTATCTCTCCACAAACACTATATATGAACAGAGAAATGAACGACCCTAGGTATTTTGTTACTGATGAGTGGTTAAGAGACCTTGATGATGAACCAGTAGTTGCTGGAAACCTTTTATATAGAAATGAAATAAAAGGTTTTCTAGAAGTTATAGATAGTTTAACAAATGTATTGTTAAAATGGAAAGGAGATGTTGATGAGTAATGTATTTACACCAGAAATTGAAATATAAATATGAACATCTTGAGAATACACAACAATTTAGTGATGTGTTTAAAGATATAGAAGAAAACAAGCCTACTTATATTGGTTTTGATACTGAAACAACTGGTTTAAATATAATAACTGATAAACCATTTTTAGTATCATTTGGTTATAACAACAATGTTTATACTTTTGATTACAACCCTAACTATTTTATGGCACTTATAGAAGTTATAGAAAGAAATAATCTACCACTATTTGCACACAATGCTAAGTATGATTATCATATGGTGCAAAATGGTGGGTCTCCTATTCCATATACTGTTAAACTTTACGACAGTATCACAGTTGCTAGACTTACTGAAAATGCTGACGAAAGAGAAAGTATGAGCCTTGAGGCACTAGGAACTAAATATATTGATGATGAGGCAAAATTTGCTGGTCATATTATTAAAGATATTATTCATAAGATAGACAGAGAACACAGAGAAAAACTAAGAAAAGGTCTTATGGAAGAGTTTCCTAATGATGGTTTTAGTACTATAACTAAAGATGGTAAAGTTAAAGGAACTGGTAAATTAACAGCACTTTTAGATAATTATGAGAAAACTAGAACTAAATGGGTAAATGATGATGACCCTTATTTCCAATACATAGATAAGAATTTTAAAAGAGCGAACTATAAAGATGTCTATGATAGAGAACCTGAACTTATGAGAAACTACGCTGCTGACGATATTGTCATAATGCTAGAGTATTTAAAGAAGGCACTACCAGTATTAAAAGAGGTTGATAAGGACTTTAGAGTGCTTAAAAGAGAAGGAGAACTTATTAAAGCCGTTGCGTGGATGGAAAATACTGGGTTTAAAGTAGATGTAGATTATATATTAGAGAGTAGAAAAAAGATAGTTGCCTATAGAGAATTATTGTATTTTGAATTGTATGTCTATACTGGTAAGGAATTTTCAGTTGGACAACACAACGAAATCAAAAAACTACTACTTAATAAGTTTAAAGTAAAGACTGAAAAAGCAGACGAAAAAGCACTAAAATACATTAGAGACAATACAACTGATGAGATATTAATAAATATATGTAATAATATTTTAGAACTTAGAACACTTGATAAATGGTTGTCTACTTACATTGATGGTAAATTAAATGCTGTTGTGGACGGAAGAATATACACAGATATTAATAACAATGGTGCCGTTAGTGGTAGAGTTAGTTGTGATATGCAACAACAACCAAAAGAAGGTCTATACGATAGAGATGGGAACGAACTATTCCACCCTAGACGTGCCTTCGTGTGTGATGATGGTTATAAGTTGTTCTTTATAGACGAAAGTCAAATGGAACTTAGAGTACAAGCACAATATACAATATTCCATAGTAAAGAACCAGATTTAAACCTATGTAGAGCATATATGCCTTATAAATGCTATAATGAAGTATCAACTGTGTTTGACTACAACAACCCAAATCATTTAAAACATTTTACTGAAAAGAAATGGTATGAGTGTGGAACTGGCAAAGAATGGGAACCAACTGACTTACATAGTGAGACCACTAGACACGCCTTCCCAGATTTAGACCCTAATAGTGAGGAGTTTAAAAAGAAAAGAAAACTAGGTAAAAGATGTAACTTCCTTAAAGTGTATCAAGGTGGTGTACAAGCACTAAAGGAAAGTCTTGAGGTAAGTGAAGAGGTGGCACAAGCACTTGACGACGCTTTCTATAAAGCGTTTCCTAGAATTAAAGACTACCAGGAATGGGTAAACGCACAACTTACAGCATATGGGTATATTGAGAACTTATATGGAAGACGTTACTATATGGAAGATAGTAGACAATTCTATAAAGGTTGCAACTACTTGATACAAGGTACCTGTGCAGATATGGTGAAAACATTTGAAATAAAAATATGGAAATATCTAACTGAAAACAATTTAGGTATTAAAATGGTTCTTCCTATACACGACGAGTTAATTTTTCTAGTACCAAAAGGTAAAGAAAAATATGTTAAAGAACTTAAACATATAATGGAAGATACATTAGACGTAATAAAGAATATACCTATGATAGCCGAGGTTGAAATGTCTGAAACAAGTTGGAGAGACAAGAAAGGGTATGAGTTTAATGAATAATGATGCTATAAAACAATTAGAAGAACTAGAAAAAGAAGTGAGAGACCTACTTTATAATGTAGTAGGTATGAGTTATAAGACACAAGAGGCTATAAAATTACAAAAGAAAATAAAAGAAATTAAAGAAGAGGAAAATGATGAACAGTAAAATTAGTGATAAAGAGATAGAACGTATTATAGAAAGAGAAAATCAAAATAAGTGGTTAACCTTAATGATGGCACTATGTGAAATAGAAAAGAAATTAGATTTCAAAATTGAAAAATTTTGGTATAATAGAGGTGAACTTATAGTTAAACACGATAACGAACACTTAATGCTAAATCTAGGAGAAAAGTATGTGGAAAATAGTAATAAAGACAAATCTACAAGCACCGAAGGAGATAAACTGGTTAGTTGAAAACTATGACACACCTGAGGTTCAAGAAGTATTAGAACAACCTTATGTTGTTGAGGTGAGAATGGAACAACTACAAGAGAAGGTGCTAAAACGTGAGTAATGTTTTAGAAAGCAAAATACAAAGAGATGTGATAGCCTTTCTCAAACGAAAAAGAGTATACCATTTTCGTTTTCAAGCACAGAGTAATCTATTTGGTCTACCTGATATAATTTGTCTCTATAAAGGCTTCTTTTTAGGCTTAGAATTGAAACAAGAAAAAGGCAAGCCAACCGAACTACAACTTAGAAAGATAAAAACGATAAATGAGAATGGGGGAATTGGTCGTATTATAAAAAGTGTAGAAGAGGTTGAGTGTCTTCTAAACGATATTGATGAGGGTGTATATGAGAGATTTAAAAACTGAATGTCATAGGTTAGTTAATATAATAGTCGCTAGTGGTGTGATTAGCAAAAAGGACTTATTCTGTGCTCTTGCCATACGCCTTCGTATTCCTATAGGGGAATGTTATATAAGAGATTTTGATGAAGAAACTCTTAAAAAAGCAATAAAAGAATTAAAGTATATGATAGAAATTAATCTATAAAGTGCACGATTTAAAAAATGTATGTTATAATATAATTGTCAAAGGCAAAAAACGAAAGGAAGTGAAAAACCTCCTCACCTATACCACCTTTGACGACAACCTTTTAATTATAATATAAGCAACACCTGAATAGGTGTTGTAGAGGGTACTATGACACCATATTTGGTGTCCTCCGTTTGTATTCTTTTTATAGTACCTTCTACACCACCCATTCCCTATCTTGTGGGTGGAAGAAAATTCATTTCTTATTATATTGTACACTACCAAATTGGTAGTGTTGAGTAGATAAAGAAAATAATATGCTCATATTTCACTCTCTCTATCTATTCAACACCACTAATTTGCATACTAATTAGTGGACTTGTCTAATTTTTTCTTTAAAATGCTAAACCATTTTAAGCACTACCAAATAATTGGTAGTGTAAAGGGTATTGCAAATATTTATGAAAGAGGTAATAAAAAGTTTCTTATCTCACCTAGTAATACCCTTTACAATACCAATTAATGTAGAAAGGAGATTAATATGAAAGAAAGATTTGACATCATAGCAAGTAGTCTAAGTTCTTACTTTGGTGTAGGTTTCAATACTATTGAAGAACAACTTGATATTGACCTAGGAAAAACTATTAAGGAAGTTGATGATGACGCTCAAGATAGAATGGACTTAGGTAATGCTATGGAAGATGGGTGTCTTAATTACTTTGAAAAGAAACTTAATATTTCCATTGACGAAAGAAATAGTGAGTACAAATATGCTGTAAATGGTTTACTTAAATGTAAAAGAGATGGTAGAACATTTATAGATGGCGTAGAAACTGGTGTTGAAAATAAGTATTCTAATAGTAAAAGTAAATGCTTTACTGATGATTTTGGTTATGAACTACAATGTCAAGCATATATGATGGCGTGGAGGCTTGACCAATGGTTACTTTGTGGTATGTGGCAGGGTCAACCAAAAATGAAACTTATTAAAAAGAACGAAGAACTACAAAAAGATATTGAGGAAGTTGTTACTAGAGTTGCCTCAATTCTTATGGGAATTTCCTCTATGGAAGATTATCCTTGGGAAGTAATTAATAAGTATTCTAATGTTAATTCTCTTAAATCTTTAAATGATGGTGATATTGAAGATTATGATAGGGAACTCTTACATAGAATTGGAGAGTTGAAAGAAGAAATAAAACTTAAAGAGACTGAATGTAAAGAGTTAGAAGAATACGCTAAAAACAATTATGCTGATAGTAGATGGCAAGACGAAGATTACAAATATGTAATATCAACTGGAACGAGAAAAGGTGATATAGATAAAGATAAATTATCTATAGAGCATCCTGATATTAATTTAGAAGATTATAGGAGACCTAATAGTACATATGTACAAATAAGAGTTACTCCTAGAAGGTAATTGGTTTTAAAAATTTATAGAAAAATTAAAAATACTTATTATTTTAAAATAATTCACAAAGAACATAGAAACCAACCTTTATTTTATATTATAAACATTTAGGTCTGAGTTTGGTTATAAATGAGTTTGAGACCATTTAAAAAGAGCCTTTTGGCTCTTTTTTATTGTCCTAATACTTGCTCTCTATATTCATCATATTTAGACTTATTAGATGTTGATGTGTTTACACCATACTTATTAAATATAGCCTCAATTCCAGAAATAGTACCATTTTGATTTGCTTTTCTAAGTTCTGATATTGTACTAAACTCATAACCTTTTTGTTCATATTGTTTCATTAATGTTTCAAGTTCATCAACCTCATCATACATCCTACTAAGTTTATCTGAGTTTATATTACCTCTAATTGTTACAGAAGATAATGGGTCATCACTAAGTAATTTATATGCAGTTTTTGCTGGAACATCTAAACCTGTTATGTCACCTATTAACTTCTCTTGTTTTTTAGTTAAGAAAGGCAGTTGTGTGCTCTTTTGTCCTGGGAAACTCTCTATATCAAGTCCAGTAAAAGCGTTTTTATTTGTAGCAAATTCAAGAGGTGACTTAATAGCAGGACCTGCTTTATTTACAAAATAATTATTTGGGTTTTCTGCTAATTCTGCTAAATCACCAAATGGTAGTTGTGCTCTGATAACTGTGTAATTACCATCTTTATCGTGTGTAGGTATTGGAATATACATATTATTTTTAATATAATCTTGCATATTTTCTTCATTATTTCCAGTTGCACCTTTTTGTAGATTTTTAATAGTTTTTACAAGTCTATTGTATTTACTTCCATTTTTTCCTAGATTATCCATTTGAAAAACTAAATTGTTTTTAGCATATGTATAAAATGGAATAATTCTTTTAAATACATTTCTTTCAGCATCTGTCATCATTGATGGGTCAAACATAACTTTTGATATGGCTTTTCTATATTTTTCTACATCAGTAGCACCTTCTATTCCTAGTTTTTTAAGGTAACCAGGACTATCCATAGATTTCATTAATACAGTTAATCTGTTAAGATTATCTACATAACTATTAGCCTTCATATTCATTCTTGGTAGCCAAGTTGCAACATCTTTAGCAGTTATCTTTTTATTTGTTTTACCATTTCTTGCGATTTCTTTCATAAAATCTGGTAAATCTTGTATATCTTGTGCGATTTCTTCACTACCAAACCCTGTATCTACAAATGTTTTCCATATACTTGCTATTTCATCTTCTTCTTTGCTCAACACTTCACCTGCTATTTTTCTAACATATAGGTCTTGACCGTTGTTTAGTATGTCAACAGCACGTGGCATATACTTTACTTGGTCTCCCATACCAATACCACTAAGTGCTAAGTTACTACTATTACCAACCCAGTTATTAAGAGAGTTTGTAAATGATAATGTTTTAGTAGATTTATATAAGTCTAATACTTTATCATATGCACCTAATAATGCGTTTTTCTCTTTAGGGTTTAAAGTAAATTGTAACATTCTAAGTACGTCATCATTAACAGCAATACTACCTTTTTTGTTGTCAAATGCTTTTAATAGTTTATTATAGCCATCACTATCAGCACCAACGGCTTGTCGTATTGATTTAAGTTTATTTCTAATATTTTTAGTTTGTTCAGCATTTAGTTTAGTAAACCCTGCTGGAACTGTATTGTCAAAATCAGTTAAGTATTTAATACTAGAATTTTCTGTTAGGGTTTTGTACTTTTCTTGTAGTTCTTTAAGTTTAGTCTTATCACCTTTTTGGGTTAAGTTAAGTTTTATCTCACGTTGAAGATTTTCTATATCTTTACGACTTCCAAATGTCTGCTCAATTAAAGCGTCATTTACTATTTTATGTTGTTTAGCAAGGTTAGTCATACCATCATAATATTTATTTGATATAGCCTTATTAAAATCTTCTTCAAATAATTTTGGATATTTTTCATAAAATGCTTTGACCTCATCACTACCACTTTGCATAGCAGCCTGTCTAGCCTCTTCCCAAAGATTATTATTTTCTCTCATAGACCCTAATCTAGTTCTATGTGATAGTAAAGATGTTCTACCTTTTAGGACATTATCTATATTTTGTTCTCTAGCAACATCAGCCATTGAACTATCAGCAAGTGTATGTGGTAACCAAGACCTTCCAGCATTTCCTTCATTAAATCTACTAAAATTAGTATTAAAACCTTCATCTATCATTGAGTTAAGATTATTAGCAGTCTTATTATTAGATATTGATGCTAAATATCTTCCACCACCATCATAAAGGTCAAAATCTAATAGCAAATCTCTTCCTTTTGCTTGTACATTTCTAAGTACCATTTGTTGTCCTCTTTTTAGTATTGCTTCTCTTTCTGCGTCATTTGTGACAAACATATTAGTTCCTTCTGGTGCTTTAATAGTCATAAGTACATCTCTATAATCAAATGCACCACCACCTTCTCCAACAGCAGTACTTGTAAATGCTTTATTAAATGTAACAGGTTCTCCTATACGTTGTTTTAGTGCTTCTGCAGTCTCGTTAACACTTAGACCTTTTGGTAACCCAAATACTTTTTGCATAGTACTTGTTGTGTCACGTCTCATTAATGCTACGTCTTCTGGTACTCTATAACCCCCAATAAATTTGTCTAAGTCTTCAACTGTTTTAGCGTCTCCACCCATAATATCTCTAATTTCTTCTAAAGATTTAGGGTCATTTGCTCTAAGTTTATCATTTATCTTAAAACTATTTGATGTTTGAACATAACCTCCACCTTCTGTTCCACCATCCCAAATTTGTTTTCTTCTAATATTATCCATTAATTCATTTTCAGATATACCTTGTTTTTTATAATAGTCAATCATATCTTTATTAAGTTCTTCCCATTTTCTTTGGCTTTCTGGGTATGGAAGAACTTTTATACTATCAGAAAGTGGGTCTATTACTAACTTATCACTATCTTTAATTTCACCAAATAAATCATTTATTAATTTTCTAAATTTTTCATCATTTTTTAGTTTATCTATTCTTTCTAAATCTGTATCTGTATACCAATGTCCATAATCTTTTACAATACTATTTTCTGGGTCTAATTCTTTAAATGATGTTACCCCATTTTCTCTAAGAACCTCTGGTTTCCAACCATCACCTAAGATAATTTTACCATTATCATCAGTTTTTATTGATAGGTCAATTCCAGTTGAGTTTCTTAATTCTTCTGGTAATTGTTTTTTCATATCTTCTAAAGCATCAATGACTTGATTTCCACCTTTGTTTTTATAAACTTTACCTTCTCTAACAAGATTTAATAAATCGTCTTTTTCTATAGACCTATCCATCATACTTTCTATAAATAAAGACACATCTTCACCTGCTTGTTTAGTAGCAGTTTTTAAAGCCTCTGGGTTGTTAATATCTTTAACAATTTCTTTTACATAGTCCTTTACTCTATCTTCATTTTGTCGCATAGTGCTGCCTATTTTAAGTCTAACCTCCTTTGCAGTATTATCTGCTGCTCTTCCTGCTAAAATAGCATTTACAGAAGAAGGAGACTTTGTAAATAAGTCTGATACACTATTCTTTAGTGCTCTATAAGACTGTAATCTACCTTTATCGTGTAAGACTTTACCAATTTCGCTTTCATTTGCAACAAAAGGAAGCATTTCAGAAGCACGTTTAGCGTCGTCTACACCGTATATGATTTTTGCGTTGTCTGCTAAAACATTACCAAATTTATCATAGGCTTTTACGCCTTTAGTTTCATCTAGATTTTTAAGAACTTTTTCAATACCAGTATCTGCAAGTTTACCAGTACCTTTAATACCTTTACCTATACTCTTAAATGTTAAGTCAGTTAGACTATCTGCTGATTTATAAGCGTCAAGTAAACTACCACCCTCTTTTAAAACGTCACCAGCCCTACCAAAATTAGCAACTGGAACATCCATTGGGTCTAAATAAACATCACCAGCAAGCCCAATAACATCAATAGGGTTTATAGATTTTAACATTGTTTTTAAACCAGGTTGTTCACCTTGTTTTAATAACTCTTCATAAGTTACATCACCAAGACTTGTTCCTGTATAATCTTGTAATATCTTTTTAAAGTTAGTTTCTTTTTTACCTGAAATACCTTCTTTTAAACCTTCTTTAAAAGTTCCTTCATCTGTTATAAGATTATCAATTCCAGTAAATAATGCTTGTTGTGGTCTATTTATAAGTTCAAAAGCATCAAATAAAGCATTTTGATTTTTTGGCAAATTAGCCCATTTTTCAAACCAATTTCTTTTGTCTATTGCTTCGTCAGGGTCTATACCCTCTGCAGCGATACGTGCTTTATAGTTGTTTATTTTGTTTTGTTGTGTTTGAACTTTTGATGCTGTTTTATTACTACCAAAGATTTTTTCTCTATACTCATCATATTTACTTGTTTTTGCCATAATATCACCTATCCTCTACCATATAGTATATCATATAGGTCACCATAAGTGTAATTTGCTAAGTCTTTATATAACCCACCAACTTTATTGGCTTTTCCTTGTGCTTTTCCAGTAACTAAACTAATTGGGTTTTTTCTTTGTGAGTTAATGTAATCTGCAATTAAATAATCTTCATAACTAGCAGGTGCAGTAGTTGGTTTAGATTTAGACCAACCTTTATTACCAATATAACCTTCTGATGCAAGCCTTCTTATTTGCTCATCTGTAGCATTATTAATTATATTTATTGCTTGTGGTGTATAAAATCTACTGTCAAGTCCTTTTTTAGCAATATAATTATTTAAGTCTTCTTGTGCCTTTACTAAATTTGCTTGTGTTTTATTGTAGTTAATAGCACTTACAGCGTTTCTTGCTTGTGTACCTTCAACACCACCATATAAAACTAAATTTTTAACTTTGTCATCATCTGACATATCTTCTGCATCTAGTATATCTGATATTAACATACGACGTTTTAGTTCATCTTCGTCATCTTCTTCTCTTCTACTTGCAGATGCTAAAGCACGACTTGCTGCTCTACTAGCAGCACTTTCTGCAATTCCACTAACTAAACCTGCATATTGTTGGTTATTAGCAGCGTCGGCGTCAGTAAGTCCTGCAACATCTCCTGCTAATTGGTCTGCAAGACTGGTTTGTTGTGCACCTAGAGAATTAGTTCCTTCTATTAAACCTGATACATTTTTATTATTAGTGTCCAGTAATGAAGATAAAGATTTATTTACATCTTCACCTTTTATTTGTGTGTCAGCATTTTGTACAAGGTTTCCAACACCACTAGATGTAAGACCTCTATTAGCAAGGTCTATAGTAGAAGCGTTCATACGATTAAAACTTTCATTTTGTATATTACTAAGTTCATTGTTATATGCTTGTCTTGCTGTCTCATAATTCCTTGCTAATGTGTCTTTTAATGTATTATAGTCATTAGATAACTTATTCCAATTTGTCTGATAGATGTCTTGTAGTACCTGTTTTTTAGGTTCATAAATATTTTTAGACCAGTCACCAATTAAATTTTGTGCATATTTTACATTGTTAGCCATAAGTTACCTCCTATTTTAAATATTTATTTGCTGTATTATAAAGATTTTGTAAACCAAGTCCTATTTGTGGGTTTAAAGCCCCAACAATACCTGTCGCTACTTTTCCTGCTGTTGACATCTTATTTGTACTTTTAACAGTAGGTGTAGATGTAATTTTAGTTGTTGGTTTAACCATACCTATTGATGTTAAGTATGCCTCTGCATTTTTAGGGTTACCTAACAACTTAGATAAAGAACCATCTTTATTTATACGTTCATTATAATATTTAACAGCGTCATCCCAACTCTTACCCCAAAGATTTTCATTTAATGCTAACACAGTTTCATTATTATATTGTTTTTCTGCTTGTTTAAGTGCTTGAGAAGCGTTCCAATTAGCGTCTCTTCTTGCTTGAATTTGTTCTGCAAGTTGTGCAACGGCAGCCTTATAGTTGTTTCTTGCTGCTGCCTCTCTTGCGTCTATATCTGCAAGCATTGAATTAAGAGAGTTTTGAGCCATTTCTACATTATAATTATAATCATTTTCTCCACTTTTTTGTGAAGCGTCTAATTCATTCATACGATTATAGTAAGTATTGGCAAGATTTGAATATTGTCTACCAGTTTCCATTCTATTACCGAGTTTACTAAGTTGAGCAACCCCACCACTTAAACCACGAGAGGCTAAATCTGATAAGTCACTTCTATTTTTTAAATAAGCGTTCTCTGCGATAGTGCTTCTACCAGTACCAAAATCTGTTCTTGCTGCTTCTCTATCTGAGTTTATTTTGTTCAACATATCATTATAGGCGTTTGTATATGCACTATAATTTGTGTTGTACATATTATTAGCGAGTTCTCTTTCTTTGTTTAACCCACTAAGATTTATATAGTCTTCTACACTACCAAGAGATTTTTGAGCCTCTTTTTTAGCACTAGCCATAATATCACCTTACCTTTCTTTAATTATATCATATTTATTTTTGTACGTCACCGTGTACTGATTTACCCATACCTTTTGCTTTCTTTGTTCCTGTCTTTTTACCAAGTCTATAATAACCATTACAATAGGAATAACGTGGGTTAAGTAAGGTGAACCAATAATTGATACAGTCTTTTCTGTTTGCTAGAGTTTTTGTGTGTTTGTTTTGATAATCAACGGCACGTCCCTTCATATGAAGAGATGAACTACTACCTTTTTGCTTTTTATTCCAAAGTTTGCATCTAAGCATTGACGTAACTGTAGTTGCACCGTATTTATCTCTAATTGCTTGTAGATTTTTAAGTAAATCTACACTTATATAAGCAGGATAACCAGTACAGTATTTACCTTTACATCTACAATATAGTTTATCCTTCTTAATATCAAAGTTTTTAGTGTGTTTTTTAACATTATAACAGTTACAAAGAAGTTTATCTGTATTAGGTCCATATATTCCGTCTTTGTCTGACTTGTTAAAGAAGTAATCTTTTTGTAGTTTTAAATAACTTTTTCTTAGTTCTTCACTACTTTTACCAGTTATTTCACCTTTATAATAACCTAAATATTTTAAATATTCTTGTCTTTCCTTAACACTTAACATATTTATTCCTCCCTTAATGTTTTGTTGTATCTTATATTACCTATACCTAGTATAGTACCTAACATTGTGTTAAATGCTGTTGCTATAGTAATAACTTTTTCAGTAAATTCCCACTCTAAAGTCACACCAAGCACTCCAAAGAAAGTAATTAATGCCGGTATCACTACCATACAGCACCATTTTAATACATCATAAATTTTTGAGTTTTTAAATATCATTATTATCATCTCCTTATTTGATTATAAGTGCCATCACAGCACCTATAATAGCACCTATTACACCAGTTATAACTGATGTAATAGCACTATCGTATCTTTTTACAGGTTTTTGTTCCAGAGAGATTACTCTTTCACTAAGATTATTGTAGTCTTCCCTCATATATTTTGTTTCTACAGCCAACCTTTCTATTTGTATAGCCAACTTATTTATAGTTTCTATAATTCCTTCTAGTTTATCTAATCTTTTTTCTATTTCTTCTAATTTGACTTCCATATCACACCTCCACTAAGTTGTTAATAGAAATAATATAATCTCCAAGTTAAGTCTTTACTACTTCCGTATTCACTAGGCAGTTTTACTTGATTTAATTGAAAATTGTTACTTGCAGCATACCATTGTCCTGTATGTGCTGTATCACTTATAAGCACACTAATTTTTGCTGCTGCTGTTGCCCCTGAGTTGGCAAATCTCACATAATGTTCAGTAGCATATTCACTTATTCCGTCCCATATTCTCATCATAGTCATATCATTACTTCCTGTTGCACCAAAAGAAGTATCGGTATTCGCCCCTAAAGTTAAAATAAACGCTTTAGGTTGAGCAGTTAAACTAGCAAATGTTAGTGCATATACATTTCCACCCATATAGCCTGGACTAGTAGTTTCAGCATAAGCCATAGTTAAACTACCACCCCCACCACTAGGTATACTCTCTATTTCTGTATCAAAGTCACTTGCCATTATTGCAGCAGAGCCACCAGTTTTAGTTCTGATAGCATCTGCTACATCTGTTAAGAAATTTCCTAAAGTATCTGTTCTTGCCATTAATAACTACCTCCTAACGTTGTTGTTATTGCTGAATTTATAGCGTTATTGACGTATGTCACAGTTGCAAGTTCTGTTGTTGAGGACACTAGGGTCATTCCACTACTCTCTAAAGAATTTCTTTGTAGTCGTATAAATTGAAATTCTCCATCAGTACTATTATAAAACCAAGGTATATACCCAAATACATCACCATCTTCTGCATCATATGGAGATTTAATTATTACAAAACAACTACAAAACCCAGTATTAATTTCTACAGTACTATCACTATCAGAGAATTGTAATTCAAACTTAGAGTTTAAATCATCCCATACATAAGTACCTTTTTCGCCACAGTCACCAGTTATTGACACAACTCTATAGTCATTACCTTGATATTCTAATAAATGTAATTCAGTAAAACTTGACACTTTTTCATCAACATATTTTTTAGTTGCTGGATGGTAGGAAGATGATGGTGTGTAAGCATAACTGTTATTAATAGATATATATTGGGTGTTATTGCATATTACAGATACCTTACTTACTGTTGCTACTCCATTATTATAAGATACAGTAAAACTTACTGTCATTTTTAACATATGATTTGCTGTAGAATTACCAGTTCTATTAGCACTATTATCTGCTGCCATAACAAGACCATTAAAATATATAGGCGAAGGAGTACTACTCCAATCTATAACTGAGGTGTCACAATAGAAGCAACCATATCTATTAAAAATTATTGGTGTTTTATTATTTGCTATACACTCGTTAATAATCGTTTCTGCTTTTTCAACAACACTTCCTGATGTCCAATTTGTATCAGTATAGCCGTTTGGTAATGTGAAAAGAAGATAATAAAATTTATAATCTCCTAAATCACTTACAGTTGCTATCTTATTTGTACTAGCATTATAAGTACCTTGTGTATTTATATTAGCAGTACCACTTGATACTATTGATGTTCCGTTTACTTGTACATCTGTTGGTGTTCCACCACCTTGTATATCTATATTTCCACTTCCTAAAAGTGAAGTGTTATTAATAGTTTTAATATTAGTTCCTGAAACTAATGTATCTTGTTTACCTGTTAAATCACTATAATTTGCGACATCAACATTAGTTAATGCTATACCATTTAACCAAGATAGTCTTCCATTATTAATACCTAGTCCCTTTAAATTGCTATTATCATAATTAGCAATAAATGGATGAGTACCATCAGCCCCATCATTAGTTAAATCACTTGTTTTAGACGGTACCCTTATATATCCACCACCAATAAACTCTATATTGTTTGTACCATAAGTAATAGCCTCGTTATTAATATAAATATAGTTTCCACTAATTTTACTAGGTGTTTGTATAAAACCTATTGGTTCATTATTAGAATATGATGTAGTTTTATGATTAAATATATTTAATATTACAATACCAAAATCATTTTGTGGTGTAGTACCACCAGTATTAACTTTACCATCAAATGTAGTAGAACCTGTTCTTGAACCTGCTTTTACATACAATGTTTGGTAATAATGAGCAGCAGAATTACCTCCAGATAAACCAAGAAAATATATACCATTTTCTAAATTACTTAAATTTAAGGCTTTAGCAGTTGAATTGTAATCATCTACCATACCTAAGTATCTATCTGCTGGTATTGCTGGTTTATTAGATAAATCTGTGTAGTCACCACTTGTTGCAACTGTAGCAAGGTCTCCTTTTTTAACAGGACCTTCGTCATAACTCCAAGTTATAGGTGTTATAGCAGTAAAGTTACCCCAAGTACCTGTAAGTTTAATGCTTCCTATAGCATATCCACCAGTTGTTCTAACTGGTTCTGTCATAAATGAATAGTAAGTTTCGCCTTCTTCTTCATAATCTGTAAAGTCTTTTACATTAAATGGTGTTAAAACAGGTATTGTTCTTTCGTGAAATTCACCTTGATAAGTATAACCATTTTCTAAATCAATTTTACCTACAAGTATAAATTTCTCACCATCATCAAATTTATCACAAAGTTCATTAAACATAGCAACATTTTCTGCTGTATTTTCTCCATTAAAATAATAAAATGGAACATCTAAACCTAAATCTGCTGATGACTTATTCCCTGAAAGTGTTACGCCATTAATTTGTGGTTTATTTGATAAGTTATTATAGTTAACATCACTAACAAGTGCATTATCAACATAAACCTTAACTTGTTTTGATGTTGAGACTTTCTCATCACTATTTGGTAAGTCTCCATCAGTACTTTTTGATAAAGTTGCAGTATCAAGCATTGTTGCACTTGTTGCAGTAGTTGCTGACACAGCAGTATTTGCTTTATCTACCATTATTGTACCATCTTGTAATTTTTGAATATCCTCGTAGTTGGCATTTATTCCATCTTTAGTCAACTTCTCAAGTTTATTCATATCAGTATGAAGAAGGACTGAACCATCAACATAATTGGCTGGTAAGTCCTCTTCTCTAATTCTCTTGTAGTAAGTCATATTTTCACCTAACCTTCCTTAACTTTTCCTAATTTACATACAAACCCTAGACTTTCCAAACTTATGTAATCATCAGTATTTCCATAAATTCTGCAACTAAAGTTCTTTGCTTTCTTAGGTATTACTAATTTTTTAGTTTGATATTTACCTTGACCAAGGGTTGTTTCATCAAGTCTTATGTTTCCTAGAGTTGAATTAATCTCGTCTAATGAGAATATTCTTTCCCCTGTATAGTCATATACTAAAGTTCCATTTTCATCTTTATATACATAGAACACTCTAGGGTCATTTACCATATGTCCATCTGCATATAGTTCAAAGAAGAACTCTCCATATTTGTTTCCACCTATTGCCTTGACAAAGATATGTTTTAACTTTTTCATATGTTGTGGGTATTTCATATTAATACCTTTAGTTATTGCCTCAATGTAAATATCTTTTCCAAAGTCTGTAGGTGCTATATCAAACTCATATAAAGCATTTCTATATTCAATATTGTCGTTACTAACATAAACTGATATTTTAAAGTTATTTAAACTTCCTTTTAGTAAGTTATCAGTAATTGTATTAGATTTTCCTATAAAATTACTTGTTCTAAGTGCATTTGATACGCCCCCAATAAATGTATGTGTAGCAACTGGTACATCAAATTCATCTACGTAAACATTAAGTGTGTACATTTTATCACCTATATATCTACAGTCAAATTTATATTGGTGATGTGCTGAAACTATATAATCTAACACTATTGAGTTTTTAAATGATTTAAAGTTCAATGAATTAGTACTAAAACCAATTCTACCATCTTCTATATAACAATTTATAGAAGCATTTTTATTCTCAGCGTTTCCATTGTCATATAATGTTGCTATATCAAATATCTTAGCAGAATAATCTAATGGGAAAGTTCCTTCAAATTCTATTGAGAAACCTTGCTCAAATGGAATTGATGGAGGCAAAGTAGGTATCTCTACATAAGTGTTCTCACCATCAAATATAAGACCTTCACCAGTTCTAATTATCCATTCGCAGTCAGTTAATAATAAATTGAAGTAACCATTTTCATCATATGCCAGTTCTCCATCACCTTCTGTAAGATTATATTTTGAAGTAACACCTTTTAAATAAGTTTCTATATAATTTATGTTTCCTTTAAATGTTTCTGCGTATTCAACATTATTGTCTGCTCTTGATACTAGATTTGTAATTAAATCTATTGGAAAATAACCCAAATCTTCGTAAAGTTCTCCATTTATATAACTAGAACAGTTTAAATAGTCACCTATCTTTTTGTATCTTATATCTAAAACTTGTTTAGGTACAGTTTTAAAATCATAGATTTTAGTTCCTGTAAGACTAAATTCATTATTAATCACAACATTTTCAGCATCTATATTACTTGTAGTCCATATTCCTGTTATTAATTTACCTGTTTCTCCGTCAATATTTGCATAAAACTCATAATAAGGAATATCTGTGGGTGTACCACCATAAGCATAGTTTGTAAGAGAAGTTCCTTCTCTTATATCTCTAATATCTGTAAATGAGAATGTACCTTCATTTGTAACGCATCTTAATTCAAGAGTTATTAAATCTTGTATAAATGTTTTATTATCAGTTGGTACTAAGAATGATGGTAAATCTAAATTAACTTTAAATTCATTATTAAATCTAACTGGAATATTACTAACATCAACGTATGTTGTTTCTAAACCTTTAATATTATAAGATACTGTTCCATTTTTAATAACTGAACTATCAAGTTCAAGTTCTATTGTTGGTGTGATTTGTACAACACCTGAACTAAGTTGTTTGTATGTATATGTAACAGCATTAGTCATTCTATATGTCACAACTCTAAATATTCTAACAGAAGCCTCACTAATTTGTGTTTGGCTAAATTCTGGGAAAGTATACTTATAATTATTAAATCTAAATAATGGGACATAAATGTAATCATTGTCCAAAACTCTAGTATTCTCCATATCTAGTTTTATATTAAAACCATCTACAAAATTTATGTCTTTAATATTTGTTTGAATACTACTTGTTTCTCCATTTAGTGTAATACCCTTGTTCCCAACAACACCATAACCTCCTTTAATATAACCTGTTCTATCATTTCCTGAAAGGTCTGTTACTACAGTTCCTTCCATATCATCAAAGTCATATTCAAGTATGGTTTCTTCTGTGTCATAATCAGGTTCTTTAGCAACTGTTGAAAACGTCTCTATTGCATTATCAACCATAAATAAGAATGTAGGTTTTTCTTTAAATCTGTACGTTGTAAAAGCACCAACATCAAATTGATATACAAGTGTATCTAAATCGTTTTCTGCAGC
>Ga0265298_10001639_pt1 | contig 32941 bp, 56 predicted proteins | sample AusTroGonzalo_MG_3_FD_193486 | JGI IMG/M metagenome (GOLD analysis project Ga0265298, IMG submission 193486) | Bovine rumen microbial communities from tropical cattle in Woodstock, Queensland, Australia - Gonzalo_01 | ecosystem: Host-associated > Mammals > Digestive system > Stomach > Rumen ... | reverse complement strand
ATGCTCCACGTCAAGCCCTGCACCCTGCGAAACCTCGTTTACCGAAACAAGATTGGATTCATCGTGGATGGAAAGCAGTACTTCTTCAAGGTTGCCGACCTCAACGAGTACATCAATCAGCACTACACCCCTGCAACCCCTGAAACCGATTCCCCCTCACTCTAACCCATAACGAAAGGAAAGACCATGTCGAACCTCCCCACCATCAAACCACAAACCATCACCGCACTCGATACAGCCGCCACGCAGGGCGCGCTGACCGCCACTGGAGGACACTTCACTCGCGCACTTGCTACGGCAGCGGCGGTGAACACCCTCCGCGAACTGCTCTCCGCAGACGTGATGAAATCCGTCATGCCCTTGCAGAACACATCCCTCGGCTTTATGACCGACCGCAAAGATGCACCCTACTCGGTGGACACTGTGCGCGACTGCCTCATCGAAGCCGTGCTGAACGGCGTTTCCCCCATCGGCAACGAGTTCAACATCATCGCAGGGCGGTGCTACATCACCAAGAACGGCATGAGGCGTAAACTCGCGAACATCGCAGGACTGTCCTACACCATCACCCCCAGTCTGCCGAAGACCAGTGCCAACGGCGATGGAGCGGCAGTCATCATGACTCTTGACTGGACGTACAACGGAAAGACCGAACACAAAGAACTTCCCCTCGCTATTCGCGTGAACCGAGGCATGGGAACGGATGCCATTCTCGGCAAAGCAACGAGGAAAGCGGCGGCATGGCTCTACGAAGCCGTGACTGGCACGTTCGTCAACGAGGGTGACACCACCGATGACTCCATCCCTGTCGAAGCCAAGCCCATCGAATCCCCCATCGAGGTTGAAACCGCACAGACCGCAACGGATGGCGAACTCCCCATGTAATCACAATAGCCCCTCGCGAGAGGGGCAAACCATAAGGAAAACAAAACCATGGAAACCGACTTTAAGACCTTTTTTAATGAACTGAAAAAGTACCTCGTGGACGAACTCAACAATGCAACTGAGATGCGCGAGTTCAATAACGGCGCAATCAGCGCAATATGCAGAATCATGGATTTCATAGACAACCCAATGCCCACCCCTCTTGAATCCGTCAAAATCGAAGAAAAGCAGGAAGAAAAGGAAGATAAGCCGTACTCTGACACCCCTCCCATCACCGAACCTGCCGACAGATGTGGCAGACCTCGCGAGAGGCTCTTGATTGCTGACGGACATGACCATGCTTTCAAGTGCGGTCAGGATATGCTTGAATACTTCGACCTCATGCAGTACTATGGCAAGTTCATGCACCTGTTCCAACGCAAGGGAGGCAGAGAGAACCTCGTTGAGTACGAAGCGAACGCCCTGCGGAAACTTCTTTGGGAAAAGTGGCAGATTCGCCTCGATTCCTACACCGCGCACGGCTTTGACGGACTCGCCCACACCATCATGTTCGAAAAGGAAGAGGAGAAAGAAAATGCCTGACCTCACCATCCACCATCCTTTCTCGCCCTCTTCCCTCAACAGACTCTCCCTTTGCAGTGGCTCTTGGAAGATGACCAAAGACCTCCCTGAACCTCCGCAGAGCGAAGATGCCTCAGAGGGAACTATGCTCCATGCCCTCATCGCCTCCAATGACGGAGAAGCGTTTGAAAAGCAACTCGCCACACTGACCGAAGAGCAACAGAGTGCGGTCATCGACTGCCTCTCTTTCCGCATGGGTCTGCATGACGATGCCGACAAAGTCATGTCTGAGTATCACACGTCCATCAAAGACGAAGACGGAAACGAAATCACCGCAGGGTGGATTGACTTTGTTGTGATTCACCCTGACAAGACCGCAGACATTGTTGACTGGAAATTCGGCAGGACTCCAGTGCCTGATGCCAACCGCAACTTCCAACTCGCAGCCTATTCCCTCGGCGTGATGCAGGAGTTCGGCGTGACCGCCGTGACCGCGCATATCTTTCAACCTCGCATCTCTCAGCACACATTCTACACGTTTGAGAAACCGATTGCCATTCTCGTCAACCTCAAGAGAATCATCGCCCAAGCGCAGAGCGACACCATCCACCTGACCGCATCAGACGAGGCTTGCCGTTACTGCAAGGCGGCATCCACCTGTCCTGCGTGTAATGCGCGATATGGGCTTGTTCCTGCCGACATTCAGCAGAATATGCTGAGTGACCCTGCAAAGTTGCTCGACCTTTGGGAGAGAGCGCAGATGGCAAGCAAACTTGTGGATGCAATCAAATCTGCCGTGACGGACTACATCAAAGAGCATGGCTCTCTCGGTGACTGGACGATGGAGCAGAGAGCAGGGAGGCGAGAGTTCAATGACAACGAGGCGGTGCTTAAAAAGGCAAGGGCTATCGTGAGCGAGAGCGAACTTGCCCAGTGCTACACCATCAGCGTGACTTCGGTCATTGACAAGATGGCAGACTACTTCGTTGCCGATGCGAAGAGCCGTGGCGAAAAGTGGCTCAAGAAAGATGCGAAGAAACACGCCGAAGCAATCCTCGCCGACTACATCGTGCGGAGGGATGGCAGTGCGGTGCTGACGAAAGGAGCGAAGAAATGAACACACGCATGACAGGACACAAAAGCCGAACTTTCCAAAACCCTTTGGAACAAATCAATCGGCGTAGGGTGACAGAATACTTTCCTGATGACAAACCGAAACGCAAACCGACTCCGAAATGCGTGAATCAGAGCGCAGGATTCTCCGCGAGAAAGAAGAACAAGAAATGACGTTCAGTGAAATCACGGCTGACTGTGCTATTTCTTTTCTCCTGCCTCGTCATTACAGTGGTCGCGTTCCGTCTATTTGCAAGGCGTTCGGATGGTTTGACGATGATGGCAACCTGAAAGCCGTATGCACGTTCGGCAAACCTGCATCACCCAGTCTTTGCGATGGTGTTTGCGGAAAAGATTACTCTCAAAACGTGTATGAACTGAACCGACTCTGCCGAACCGATGACCTGACTGCGCAACTCTCGCAGTTTGTGGCTGCTTGTCTGCGCTCTCTTAAACGGAAAGACTGGATTATCGTCAGTTATTCCGATACACAGATGCACCACAATGGATATATCTATCAGGCTTGCAACTTCATCTATACTGGATGTACAAAGCCAAGAACTGATTTATATACCAATAGAGGAAAGCACTCGCGACACTATCGCCATGAAGCGCAGTCAGGTCTGAGAAAAATCCGTAGTGCAAAACATCGTTACATCTACTTTTGCACGGCAGACAAAAAAACGAAACACGCATGGATGAAAGCCCTGAAATATCCAGTCTGCGATTATCCCAAAGGAGTCAACGAGAATTATATCCTCGGTCATTTTATGCAGGACGTAATTATCAAAGACCCCAATGCCAAACCAATCAACTATGACGATGACCTGTTTGGAGAACTTTAATGCCTCCGATTGACGAAACAAATAATCGTTGTTGTGCAAACTGCAAGTTTGCTATCGAATGGGGTTGTGAACTGTATTGTGAACGTACTGAGCAATATGTTGACCCATCCGAAACTTGTGATTTGCATAGATACGAAATTCGTTGCGAGGAAGACTTTATCGAAAGGTCAGACAACTATCTCCGTTGGCTCTATAAGCAGGAACTTCATTTCTCTTATAACACGGACGATGACGAATGAGGAAAGGAAATACAATGATAACCACTGAACAAACCCCACCTCCTGAACCATCTTGTGAGTCCTGCAAACATCTCTGTCCTCGCTGCGGAGTCTGTGACGTATGGTACATGATGGTTGACCCTGACGAGTGTTGCAAGTACTACGAACGGAGAGAGGAGTGTGATACCGATGAATGAAATATTAACATATCAGTCTGTTGATGACTTTCTTAAAAGATTCAATGGGAGGGAGTTTACAAGGTATTCAAGTATTGGATACGTCTATATCTGCGAATATTGTAACTACACAAAGATAGGGTCTACAACTCAACCAAAAAAAAGAATCAAGCAACATGAATTAAATGCAAGGGTCTATGGAAATAATCGAATTGGACTTATTTCTATCACATCATTCCCATTTAAGTTTTATAAAGACTTTGAGAGATTCTTGCACCTGATTTACGAAGATAGAAGAAAAAGAAGCGAGTTGTTTGAAATTAAACACAAACAAGTCTTTCCAGTCTTTGTTACCGAGTATGCTAACTTTCTTCGCTTTCTCAATGGTGATTCTGTTGCAAACAAGAATCAATTTGACAGTGTTCTGTATGATTATGTTAGGTTTACAAGGAACAATAATGTCTGAATCAATAACACTGACTCGCGAGTGGATGAGTTTACTTGGAACGCTTCTGTCTGATACCGCTCGATGGAACGTGTTGCAAGCAGTAATGGACTATGCAACTGACGGAACAGAGTCATGCGGTCTTGACGGAGATGAAATGCGTGTGTTTGTGATTATAAAGCAGAGAATCAAAAACCGCAAATGCAAGGCTAACTATCTTCGCAAAAAGAGGCATGAAAATTCTACAGTAGAATCTACAGTAGAATCCACTCCGTTTGAACTTGAGAGTTCTACAGTAGAATCTACAGTAGAATCGAAAAACAACTCACAGTCCACGTCAAGTAACCAACATATAGATACTATTAATACCCCCTCTTGTAAATCTAAAGATTTACTTTGTTCCCCCAAGGGGGAGGAAAAGAAAAAATTCGCTCCTCCAACTCTTGACGATGTCATCGAGTATTGCAAGCAACGCAGGAACGCAGTGGATGCCGAACAATTCCATGCCTTTTATTCGGCGAATAACTGGATGGTAGGTCATGGAAACAAGATGAAAGACTGGAAAGCAGCAGTCCGTTATTGGGAACGCTCCATGTATATGCGCAGGAAAAAACTCACCGAAACACGCGACTACAGTGGCATCTAAGCGGAATCAAAGGAAACACGTCTGTAACGCGAAATAAGCCAAACCAAACATCGAACCCCATAAAGTTATCGCCCTAACCCTTAACCACCACTTAAAACGCAAAGGAAACAAAACAACCATGAGAAACACCGAGATGATTTGCAGGAACTGCATCTATCGAGTGAAAGGCGGTCATCGTGGCTATGTCTGCGAACTGACTGGCAAGCACCTCTATTGGAATCAGCAGTCCTGCCCTGACCATGTCGAAACCGCCAAGTCCTACTGGAGCGACCATAAGGAGGACAAGCCGAAATGAATCAGGAGTATGTCGAAATTACTACCTCCTGCATGAGATGCGGTGAAATGGCAGTCCTCAAAGAACTGGCTTGGATGGTCGAAATCTTCAAGAAGAACGGTCAGCAGTTCCCCTACCTATGCCCCAAGTGCGAAGCGGAACGCGATGCCGAGAAGAAACGGCAGGAGGAAGAGGAGGATGCCAAGTATGCCGAGTGCCTCGACTCAGACTTGGAGGAGGCAGGAGTGCCGCCGAACTACCGACTGGAAACTCCCCCAGTGCCGAAAGTGGCAGACTTCCTGCAACGGCACATTGACGAGAACATCCTTTTCTCCGCTCCGTCAGGGATGGGGAAATCCACATCCGCAGGGTATCTCGCAAGGAAACTCATTCTCAATGGAAAGAAAGTCAAGTACATGACCCTATCTGAACTCTTGGACGAATGGAGGGAGGCGAGATGCTCCGACTACCCCATGTCCGTCAAGAATTTCCTCTCCTATCTTGAGTGGCGTGACGTTCTCATCGTGGACGAGGCTGCCGATAAGACAGTGTCCACTGCATCAGCGCAGGAGTGTATGTTCCGTCTGTTGGAGGATGTGACCAACGGAGTCTGCAAGGCACGTCTGTGGCTCTTGGGCAACTACTACAAGGGTGCTATCGAGGACGTGTTCGGCAACGGAGAGGCGGCAAGACGGAGGCTCAACGAAAAGTTTTACTGTGCCATCATGCGAGATAACCAAATCAAACATATCAAACTCTAACGGAGGACAACACAATGACGTGCAAAGACTGCGTACACCATGAAAAGTTCCATGACGATGCGTTTTACTGCGAAGCGCAGAATGACCTCATGGACGATGACGATTATGACCACGCCGAACTGTGCCACTGGTTCTGCAAGATGGATGACGGAGAGGTGACGGAATGAGAGCGAGAAAACCAATCGAGCGACCCTTTGTGGAGTCCTTTTCCGAGAAAGCAGGGATTCTCAAACGGACGAAAGACAAAGTGCCAAGAATGTACTACCTCTGCGGTGCTATCACCAATGACCCCCATGCGGAACTCAAGTTCTCCCTTGCGGAAATCTATCTCAAGGGCAGCGGCAATCAGGTCATCAACCCCATGCGCATCAGTCCAGTCGGAACTCCGTGGCATGAGGCGATGAGCGCAGACCTCGAAATACTCGTTTCCATGAAGAAAGTCTATATGGAGTTGCTGAAACTCTCCAACAAACTCGATGTTGGCAAAATCTACTACCCCACCATCGCCCTCATTGACCCTCTTTCTCGGCAGATTGACTCCAAGGGCATGACACTGGAGGTGTCCTTTGCCAGTGACATTCTTCCAGTCATCCAACTGTCAACGAGATGGGATGAGATACTTTTTCAAGCACTTAACGAGGTGAACGAGAAAGTGTTAATTTCCGAATCTGCACAAAAAATGCAAAAATCCGAATTAACAGAAACCGAGGTGGAAGAATGAACTCTGCCGACTTTCTCAACGAACTCATCGAACTGGCTGCGAAGCATGGCAAGAGCCACTATATGCTGAACCGCATGGCGAAAAGTGGCTCTGCCTCACTCGACAACCTCTCTAAACTCGCCGAAGATATGGGCTACCGAATCGCCATCCACTTCCCTGACAAAGACGGATGGTACTCCTGCGGAGGCAAGTGGAAAGAACTCGTCAAGATGATGGTGTTCCACTTTTGGACTGCCGAGGACGAGGAAATCATCGCCAGTGGCAACCTCGACCAACTGGAGAAGATTGACCGCACAAGCGAACGCAGGACACGTCTGCTCTATCAGTTCGGCATGGATGCTCGATGCTTCACCTCTTGGCTGCAAAAGGGGCAAGTGCCGAAACTGGAGTCTTTTTTGGTTCTCGCGAGAGCCGAGGGATTCCAAGTCAAATGGTCGAAAATACCCACCGAATAACCCATAGAAAGGAAACACAATGAAGAAACCCAAATACCCTGAAATCGCGTTCCTCATGTTCAAACTGGACACGGAACTCACCGAAATGAACCGAACGCAGGAGCGCATCACCAAACTGAAAGACGAGATCTGGACGAAGATGCGTGACTACAACCTCAGTCATGTCTGCTATGACGGACTGTTCTCCGCATCGGCAAGAGGCAAATCCCTCGTTGTCGGTCACAGAGCGCAGTCTGAGGAGGTGGAGAGATGAGTTACTACCGCGACAAAGACAAAGAGGCGATGGTGCGCGATGATGCCGAGATTATCTCCCTGCTGAATCGTCTTTTGGACTGGGAACTCGGCTATGAGCCTGAGGAACTCAACGTGTTTATCCGTGTTTCGTGGCGTTTGCATGAAACGCTCATCAAAATAAAAGAGGAACTGGAAAGCGAGGATGACAATGACTGACTATCTTGACGAACTCTTTTGCAAGGCGGTTGCAAACTGCGAGAGGGTGACGTGCATCCGTTGCCCCATGTTCTCCCTCACTCCTCTCAAAAACGGAAACCACTGCTGCATCTCTGAGATTATGAAAGAGGCTCAGCGTATAAAAGCGGAAAGCGAGGAAAAGCCATGAGTACCATTGTCTGTCACACTTGCCACTTCAACGATAAGAAACGGCACAAATGCACGGTTGACGAACATACCATCCCCATCAGCGGAACGTCCTACTGCCAACTGTGGAACTCGCCCTATATCTGCGAAAAGTGCGAATCGTTTCACTTGGTGCATCCTGAGCAGGACACTCCGTGGTGTTCTAACACGGATGTGGAACTTTCGGATGACTTCGATGGTGAAATGCCGCCTTGCTTCATGCCGAAAGGAATAAGAAACAAATGACTGACGAAACGAAAAAACTGTTCGATGCGCCGTGGAAAGCTGTTGAAATTGTTGATACGAACTTTCCGTATTTACACGAATGCGAAATCGTTTCAAATAACGGAAAAGGTCACATGATAGCGACCGAAGTATTTCGCACAGATGCAAATCGCCTCGCCCGTCTGCCGGAAATGTGCGATGCGCTGGTGGAAACTGTGTACTACAAGTGCTTTGAGTGCATGGGTGGACTTCGCCATAACATCGACATGACGCGAGAAGAACTCGTAAAAAACGGATGTCCGAAGCAGAATAAAAGCAACGTGTGCATTTATGTCAAACACATCGAACTCCTGCGGAAAGTGAGGGATGGGGAATGAGGCTCTTTCGAGGCAGAGGACTGGAGTGCTACAACTGCGTGTGGCACAGAACCACGGAAAGCGGTGAAACAGTCTGTGGAGTGGATAACTCCCTCCCATACAGAAGCAAGATTGACGGAAAGTTGGTCAAGCATCCTGCATGGAACTGTGAGTATTTCATCAAGCGACACGCAGGAAACGAAACACTTGAGTTCTCCGTGAAATCAAAGGACACTTGCACCTGTCATTATTGCCACAATGCGTTTGTCCATCCATCAGTTCCGAATGGAATGATATATTGTGTGCGACTTGACACTTACAAGCCTCGCGATTCATGGTGTGAGAACTGGACACCATACAGACCTGAGGATGATATTTTCAATCAGGAGGAGGAGAAATGAAATGTTTGTTTGTTAAAGCCCCCTTTGCCAAGTGGATTGTCAGCCGTGTTGATGGGTATGACGTTGGCGTTAAGTTCATCGAGTACAGAACACGCCCAACAAACATCCGTGGCAGAATCGGCATTATTCAAAGTGGCACTAATACTGTCATCGGTGATGTTGAGATTTGCGGATGTATGTTTTCTTATGATTTGCGAATGTACCTTTGGAGTCTTGTTCTGCCTCACCGATATGTCACGCCAGTTCCGTTTATTCCAAAACGTGGTGCAATCGTATGGACAAACGTAGACTATGACCCCTATTCGCAGAAATACATGGATGCCATTTCAAAAGAGGATTCCGAGCGTGAATCTATAGAGTACGGCAAGGCATTGACCGACTGGATGAAAAAGTAATTCCTTTTTCACAACCCCCACCCAAAATCTAACCCACCCCCCTATGCAGTGGAGAAAGGAAAACAACGATGTTGCGTATGAAAGATGGAGTAGTCCGTGCTGAAATCCGTGACGGAATCGCCTACGGCTATGATGCAAACGGAATCTGCGTGTTTCAAGAGCCAATCTGCAAGCCGAGAAAATATCAATGCACTGCTTGTGTACGTGACAAATGTACTTGTCAGTGCTATGGTAGTCCAGTGCGAGAAAACTGTTGGTACGGCGTTGAAATGCAAGAGTGGACTGAAATAGAGGATGAATGAAGAACACTGGCTCTCCGCAAACCGAAACTGGAATGTGGAGAGCCATTTTTAAAGGGGCAAAATAAATTTAAAAAATGAGGGTCTAAAAACGCTAAAAACCCCTTTTTCGACCCCTCGACCCTTCGTTTTTCGAACTATTTTTAAACCGAATAGCCACATCTAAGACCGTAGGATAATGAGGGGTATGGGGAGGGGTCTGAAATGACGGATTGACCGTCATTTGATTTGGTAAGGGTCTAAGCATTTTCATTGTAAACATACAGATTTAGACAAGTGTTTATTGTGGTTTGTTTGGGTCTTGTTTCGCCTTTTGCCATCGAGCCGCAGCCGCCTTTTTAGCGCGTTCAATCCGTTTTGCTTTCGCCATTGTGGTACTTGCCTTTTGTGCCTTTAGCAAGTTTTCACGGCTTGTCTTGGCTTTCTTTTCTGTTTTGATTTTGCCTAATGCGCGCGCGTATTCCGTGAAATCGAGTTGCATTTTATCCTGATTTCCTTTATGTTTGTGTATGTGGGTATAATGGCACTATAAGCCGTTTGTGCATGGGGAATCATGGCACAATAAGCACAATGTGTCACTAACGAAAATACGATGTTTCAAGCCGTTTTTACGGCTTTAATTGTGGGTCTGTTTGTGTGTCTTCTGTGGTGTGTGGTGTGTCCTCTTTTCGTTTGTGGTCTGTGTGGGTCTGATATACTCAATACTCCCACATACATTAAAAAGCATGGGGGAGGCTTGAAAACGTCAGGCGTTTTTATTTTGCTCGATGGTATCGAAATAGTGTTTCATTAGAGCAACAGAACAGAAAGCGCGCCTAACATCGTTTGTAGGCTCGTCAATGTCCATGTATAATTTACAGTACTCACAATCCCCAGTACAAACAAAGTCCGTTAGGACTCGAAAAGCGCGTTTAACGGCTTTGGGGTAGTACTCCCTTGGAACGTCTTCTATAAACATGGCTATACATCCTCTGTTTGTGGATATGGTAATATATCACGGCTTTTGCGTTTGTCAAGAGGATATACGGCTTTATTTCAAGTTTGTTACTTTAGCCCTGATGTAATAGTTAAGGCGCGCGCCTCCGTCACGGCTGCAAGTTGCTTTCTGAATCATGGAACAGAAAGCAAAGAAATCCGTTTTAGTTCCGTTCCGTTTGTTCATGCTTTCAAGCCCTTTTCGGCTAACAAGGGTAGTAGGCGCGCTTTCACTAAACAGATTTGACTTATTAGGACACATCGCGACTTGTGAGCCTCGATTAAAAGCCTTTTGTGCTGCCTCTTTCGTAACCTGTACGAAAGTCCAATCATTGTAGATAATAACGTTCATGGTTTTTACTCCTTATGCGGTTTTGTGTTTGAGGTTAGCCAATTCGCGCGCCATGTTGCACCATGCTTTAATTTCTTGGTCTGTCATGGAACGTGATAACGTACCACAGTTAATGAAAGTACGGATTAAGGATTCAGGGTCTTTCCCTGATTCCACACAAGAAATTAAGGCTCTTGCAATCCGTTCCGATTCTTTTTGTCTGTTCATGGGTCTGTGTTTCCTTTCTTGGTTTGGTTAGGGTATTAAGGGCTTTATACTACCCCCTTGCCTTACTGGTAAGGAGGTAGGCTAAAAACCTTAATTTGTCTTTCCTCTTGCAATATCGTGAGATATAGCGCGCTTAATTGCTCTGATTGTGTCACATTGGATATTTACAATAGGGTAATTTTCCAAAGATGTTACATACATTCCGTGAACATTACGAAAGACCGTATAACCTCGGAACATTCGACAAAAATAATATTCTGTCGAAAAGTCAATCATGCCATTAATTTTTTTCATGTTGGTGTACTCCTATGGTTTGTATTGGTGTGGTTACTGGATTTCCTGTAAAGCCTCGATAACATCGCCGAAAATACGCATAACGTTTTTGTATTCCCTTGTTACGGCTTTATAAGCCCTTTGGACTTTCTTTACATCCTCCCAAGATTCGACAGTATAGCCAAATTCGTTTACAAAATCGTCAATGCTGCCAACATCGTATTTTTGGAGGCAAGCAAGTACACTATAGTCTGTTGGCTTTTTGCCATTACTCGCGTTATAAACGGAATCGTGGAAGACAAACGAAAAGGAGCGGTTACCCCTTTTAATCCTGACTCGATAAGCAATTCCGAAATTCCAATCCGTTTCTCTACGTTCTTTTTCCTCCTGTTCATAGTCTAAATAATCATACTGGATAACTGTGTTAGTGTTGCTCAGGAAAATGCGCGCTTGCTCGTCATACTCGTTTTGGTCTTTGTGTGTGTCGTAAAACATGGTTTAAACTCCTTTGTGTTTTGTGGTGTGTTGGTGTGGGTATCGTGAAAGTTAGTTGTTTTCTTCGTCTTCTTCGCTTTCTTCGTCTTCTTCCGTGATTCCAAGTTGCTCGAAAATCCAATCAGACTCAAACCACAGAAAATCGTTAATTCCAACATCGCTCCAATCCTCTTCCCCCTTAATATCCTCTAACAACATTTCAAATTCCTCACATTTATTAGCCTCGATAATCTTTTCCAAGGTATCGACTCCCCCAGACCAAGCGCGAAAATCACGGATTGAAATTTCCTGTTTAATAATCATGGTGTAGACCTTTCTTTTGTTGTGTGTTTGTTTGTTTGTGGTGTGGTATTGGATTAGTTGTAAAACGCATTTACCCTTTGATAAATGGCATATTCGACATTGGTAATAAACATTTGGTACATTTCTTTGGTGTACTTGACAAAATGCGCGATGTTTTCAAGGTCTGTCATTTCCTCATGGTACACGTATTGAGAAAGGCAATCCGTTTTATACTGTTCATACCCATTAAGGTACATGGCAGCGCCATAATTAATTACCTTTTCGCCTCTGTTTTGCTCGATGGTAATCGTAAATTCATAGTGTGTGTCTTCTGTGTCAAAAGACACAAGACCGAGGCAAGCACCATAATTAATGAATGTGTTTTTCTTCATGGTCTGTATTCCTTAGATTTTCGCGTCATTGGCGATGGTCTGTAATGCCTCAATAAAGGCATTAGTGTTGGTTTTGGGGTAGTGTTTGCTTTCTTCCTCGTAAGCCGTGAGGATGTTAGCAAGCCACATTTGAACGGCTTTGAACATTGTTTCTTGTTTCCTTTCTGAGTTGGTTTGTGTTGGGGTCTTGCTCTGTTCACGATATTAATATAATGCTTGTATAACTGTTTGTCAAGCATAAAACCGAAAAAAGTTTAAAAATAGTTATAACGTGAGGTTAAACACAATGAGTTATAACGAAATGAACGGAAAACTATAGAAAATCGAGGCTAATCACGTTCAAATGAACAGAAAACGAGGTTAGAACGCCATCACAATATTTTTTTACTGGTGTGGTCTGTGTTGCTTTTGTTGGTCTGTGTTGGTGTGGTGTGTTTCGTCTGTTTGTCTGTGGGTCTGTCATGCCATCAGGAAAGAAAGGTATCATGCCAATATTAAAAGGTATCATGTAAAAGTATCATGGTATATCAGGAGCGAAAGCACCAAGGGAAAACCAATCCCCAATCCTACCCCCTTTATAAATTGTCATTGTCTTATGAAATATGGAACGCGAAAGCAAACTAATAAATCTATCTTCTATGATTGTCTTGCATTAACTATCAATCTGTTTTCTTGACATTACCCCCTTACGGCTTTATATTCGTTTTGTGATTTGTTGACGTACCTTAATCTTTCATGGAATGATAATATAAATCTATTACAGACCTTAGAAATACCATAGTACAACAGTAATGAATCAACACTATTTCAATACTCGCGTATTTTTACCCCTGACCCCATCGAGGCGGCATGGCTTGCTACTTATCCACACCTTTTTCCGTCATCGAGTAGGGCAAATAAATTATGAAAATTTGGGTCGAATCTTTCAAAAATTTGACGGATTGTCCGTCATTTCGTCAAATCCTCATGGGGTCAGGGTCAACTCGGCGATACCTCGAAACCTCAATAATTTAGTTTAGTAAACTAAAAATGTTAGCAAAAAAGGTAGGTTCTGCCCCCAAAATAGGGGGGTTGCGGGTGGGCGCGTCAAGGTCAACATTTGCCTCAATTTTCCATTTTTAACCCCCTAAAACAAGCGATGCTTGTTTTTCCATGTCCGATACGGACTACAATATAAACCCATTAAAAAAGGACGTTACAAGTGACTAAAAAGGCATTTGACGAAGATGGATGGAACTCCATCAGGGCAACTGCTCTCCATTACGGCATCACCGACTCAGCGGTGTGGCAAGCGGCGCGTGATGGCAAGATTGAATCCAAGGGGAGTGGCAGACGGAGGCGAGTCAGGGGCAAGTGTGCAGGATGGACAACCACCGACATTCTGACTCCTGCGGAGGAAGAACCGACAGAGCCAGTGAAACGTGGCAGACCGATGACCATGACCCCTGACTACAACACATCCAAGGCAGAGAAGATGGCTGCCGATGCGGAACTCTCGCGACTCAAGGTGGAGAAAGCGAGAACGGAACTTGCAGGGTATTACTGTGGCATATTGACCGATGGCATCATCAAGGCTTTCAGCGGATTCAAGGTGCGACTGGTGGAACTGAATCTGTCCAAAGCGCAACTCGATGCTCTGCGGAATGACGTGGATATCGCACTGGCTGACCTACGGCAGTATGTCATCAAGGCGATAGAGGATGGAGAGGACACTGACGATGAAACTGACGATTGACGATTTCAAGCCAGTCTTCCAGTTCATCCGCGACTTCTTCGCCATCACGCCACGGCGCGACATAGTCGAATGGGCTGAGGACTCCATCGACTTCTCCGATGATATCTCTGCCGAAAGGAAGAGGCTCGACTTCTCGCTCTCTCCGTTCCTCATAGACCCTCTGCGGTGTTGGGATTTCAGTGGGAAGATTCGCGAGGTCACTGTCTGCGGTATCGAACAACACGGCAAGACTCTGTTGGAGGTCATCGGCGTGACCTACTGCATGGTGCATAAGCCCTGCGCGATGCTCTGTGTCTATCCGTCTGATGACCTTGCCGCCGATATCAACAAGAGCAAGTATGAACCGATTATCAAGCACATTCCGCAACTGGCTGCGGAACTGGCAAGACCGCACTCATCTCGGCGCGACCGATACACACTCGGTGCATCCACCATGTACTTCCAAGGTGCAGGGGTCAAGATTATGTCGAGGTCTGCGAAGATTCGCGTGTTGGACGAGGAAGACCAACACCCAGTGGTGAAAAACCTCGATGCGGTGGAGGACACTCGCAAGCGTGGACGTTCCTACAGTGAATCCATTCTCTATCGCGTGTGTACGCCTACGGAAAAGACTGGCTCTATTTGGAGGGCGTTCCTCGCAGGGAGTCAGGGGTATTGGACTCTGCGGTGCAAGTCCTGCGGTGAACTCACCATGAAGAGTTGCGACTTCGGCAACTTCCAGTTTGAATCCTCCTACGATGAGGAGCGTGGTCTTTACATCGTCAAGCCGAACTCGATACGGCTGATATGCCCAAAGTGCAAGCATGAGCATAAGGAGTCTGACAAGGTGTGGATGAACCGAGAGGGCGCGTATGTGCATGAGTTCCCTGAGCGCATTGACCTCAGACCATCATTCCAGTTCGGTGCATTGGCATCCCAGTTCAGTTCCATGTCATGGACAAGGATTGCCGAGAAGATTCTTGAGTGCGGTAAGCGGAGCGATGTGAAAGCACACTACGAACTGGACAACTCTTTCAAGGGGTTGCCGTACTCGCCTCGCACGGTCAGTGCGGATGATTGCCGACACTTGCAGGAACACTTCTATCGACCTGACCAGTTGCCTCCTGCAAGCGACATTGAACTTGTTTTTATGGTCAGCGACACGCAGGATGATTTCTCACCCACTGGAGTCTTTGCACTCGATGTGCATGACAACCTTTGGCTCTTGGAGTACGCCAACATCACGCATCTTTGGCTGACTGCCGCCGACAGAGAGGCACTGGAACACTCCACTGGAGAGCAAGTGAAGACAGTCGAGGACATTCTTAATAGCGAAATCCGCATCCACGATGAAACCATCCGTCCTCTGTTCCATGTCATCGACTGGCGTGGACACCGACAGAAAGAGATTCTTGAGTATGCGGCAGTCCACCGAAACGCCATCCTCTACGCAGGAGCAGGGCAACGGCAACTTGAACCTTACAAGACCTCGCAGAAGCGGAGGCGGTTGTTCTATGTGAGCGCAGCAACCTACCAAAAGCAACTCATTTGGTCACTTTACCGCCACCGCAATAAAGAGGGCGATTATCTCTACTTGCCTGAGGACTTGGATGGCAAGTTCCAAGCGGAGATAGTGTCCGTTCAGCCTGACCGCACGTCCAAGTCAGGTCATCTCCCTGAGAACTGGAAACCTGAGCATGATGTCGTTCACGATGCGTTTGACGTACTCAAGATGGCTTTCTTCGGCAAAGACCTCGCCTATGCGATGCTTGACCCAAACAAGTTCAGAGCGAGGCGTTCCCCTGCGTTGCACCGCATCCGCAAGAGGTGGTTTGATGCTCGTCAAACGTCAAATGTCGATAGTTAGTGTTTTAGCGGTTGAAACTACTCACAGTCCACTCTAAATTGCTATCGGAAACTCTTTTCTGTTGGGGTTTGTGGGTTGAGAGAGAAAAAAGGGAGCAAGAGGGCAACCGCGCACGGTCATTTGTTTTGTTTTCCTTCCGTGTTCTGCCTCGGCAGATGCCCTCATTTCCGCTAAAAGGGAGCAGGAATGTACTACACCGACACCACGATTCACTTTCCGCAAGTGAAGAACGCCGTGCAGATGGCGTTCAAACAACTGTCTGCGACCTCGGCTGCATCCACCATCGTGACCACCGCGCAGGGAGGATTCTTCGTCTTTGCCGCGCCGCTCGCAGGAAACTACTCTTATCAGCAGACCGATGCCGATGGCAACGTAGTCGGCTTTGGGCGATTCCCAGTGGCACAGAACCTCGCGACTGCCCCTGCGAACTTTGACCCTCGCTCCAATGCCGAAAAAGCACTGGAGGCAATCGAGGCGAAGATTGAGGGCAGAATCCTGACAGTCGAGCAGAAACAGATTACCATCGGCGATAGAAGCATCACCTATGTGAACTCCATCACCGAACTCGAAAGATGGCGCGACTACTACAAGCGCATCGTGGACGAAGAGCAGGGCATCAAAGACTGCAAGACCGAGGTTTGCTACCTCAAGAGGGTATGAGAATGAAACTGGCTATCCGCAATCCTTTCAAGCGCAAGCACCGCAAGGTGAACTCAGGCTCTCTTGACGTGCGTATGTTCAATGCCGCTCAGCACAACCGCCTGACCGACTGGCGCGTTTCCTATCAGCGTGTCAATGGTGACTTGTTTGTCCAGTGGCAGACCATCACGCTCCGTTGCCGTGACCTCGCCATGAACAATGAGTCCGTCATCGGTCTGCTTCACAACCTCACGCGAAACGTCATCGGCGCGAACGGCTTCACCCTGCAAAGCAAGGCAGAACCTGTCGAACTCAGACCCATCATCGAATCTCTGTGGCGCGACTACAACGCAGGGAGTTCCAAGGCGGTTGCATTTGACGGACACGCAGGGGGGCGCGACTTCGATATGCTCGTCCTGCGTTCCCTCGTCATTGACGGAGAGTGCTTCATCCGCAAGGTCTATGACCCAGTCAGCCGTTACGGATGGCGTTATGAGGTCATTGATGCCATGCAGATTGACCCAATGTATATGGTTCAACGCCTCGACAACGGAGGTAAAATCTTCATGGGCATCGAACTCGATGCGAGAGGGCGCGAGGTTGCCTACTACTATCGTCCTACTGTGGATGAGCAGTACTACACTGGCGCGCGCGAACGCCTCGATGCCAAAGATATCATTCACCTCTTCCGCAGGGAGTTCCCCTCGCAGTATCGTGGCATTTCCATGCTTGCAGGAGCGGTGATGAACCTCAAGCAGTTGGACGATTACCGCACTGCCGAACTCATTCACGCTCAGATTGGCTCTTGTTGCATGGGCGTTTGGGAGTGGAATGGGCAGAATCCTGATGACATTATCACGGATTCCAGTGCCGACGATAAAGGTGAATTTGTGAGGGAAATCAAGCCGGGAATCTTCCCCATCGCTCCGCGAGGCTACAGTGCCAAGTTCCTACAGAATCAGGGGGCAAATCCGCAGTTCCCATCCTTTGTCAAGAACATCCTGCGCAGTATCTGCAACTCCCTCGGTCTGTCCTATAACAAGGGCAGTGGGGATTATGAGAGCGTGAACTATTCCAGTCTGCGCGAAGCATCTCTTGAGGACAGAGAAACGTTCAAAGAGTTGCAGACCTACCTCATCGAGAACTGGAAAGACATTCAGTTCAAGAACTTCATCGGCGCGCTCATCGCCAAGGGAACTGTCAGAGCGCAGTCGCTTGCCATGCTGAAACCGCATAAGTTCTTCGGCAGACGTTTCCAGTGGGTTGACCCCCAAAAGGAAATCAAGGCGAAAAAGGAAGAGATGGCGATGATGCTGACTGACCCCATCAGCGAACTTGAGGCAAGAGGGGAAGACCCTGACGAGGTCATCGCTCGTTTCGCCGAGTGGAAGAAGAAACTTGACGAAGCAGGACTCGGTGGTTTTTGGGATGCCACGTTCGGCTTGAAAGAGCCTGAAATCATCGAGGATGCCAACGAAGACGATAACGAATCACTTGAAAACGTGGAGGATAACAATGATTGACCCTGACGTTGACTATGACAATCTTGAAATCAGTTTTTCGTGTGCCTCGTCCTATCCATACAAGCGTTATGACTGGTGGAAAGACGAGTTCTATGCGGAGGTCTTGAAGATTTCAGACGAATCCATCGACATGACACGCCTCAACGGAGGCGCGAGTGTCCTCAAGAACCATGACACCGACATTGTTCTCGGCAAAGTTGTCCGTGCTTGGTGCGAGGGTGACAAACTCTGTGTGCGCATCCAGTTCCGCTCTGACAACATGAGCAAGGCTCTGTTCGAAGACCTCGCGAGAGGAACTGTGCCGAACGTTTCCATCGGCTACCGCTATGACCCTGAGAAAGACGTTCGTACCTACACCAATGAGAACGGCGAGAAAGTGCGCGAGGTCGAGCATTGGGAGGCTTACGAGGTGTCTGTCGCAGTCGGCATCCCTGCTGACCCCACTGTTGGATTCTATCGTTCGTTTGACACTGAACTTCAGCAAAACAACATAATAAACCAAAAAGGAGGGCAAAACCCTATGGAAAAACGTGCTGATGCCAAAGCGGAAATGACCGCCGAGGAAATGAAGAAGCGACTCGATGAACTTGAGGCTGAAAACGCCAAACTCAAGTCCGTCCGTTCCGCTGAAACTGAAACCGCCGAAAACACCGAAACCGAAACCACTGACACCGCCGAAACCGAGGAGAAGAAATCCTGCGGCGATGACAACGAAGAAATGAGGTCGATGATGAAAGAAATCTCCGACAACCTGAAATCCTTTGCCATGCCCAACATTCAGACCACCAAACGCCACTATGACATGAGTGCGGCTCTCGCCTCCTGCCTCACTGGTAAGGGTGCTGAGTACGAACGCGAAATCTCCGCTGACCTCTACAAGCGCAGCGGTCTTTCCGAGGGCGCGAACTCCATCATGATTCCGTTCAACGGCGATGCTCTCCGTGGCATCATGAACACTCGCGAACTCAGCGACTCCGTTGGCAGTGGTGCTGGTCTTGTTTCGCAGGAGAATATGCCGAATATGTTCGTGGACTTCGTCCGTTCTCGCATCGGCGTGAAAGATGCCACGTTCCTCACTGGTCTGACTGGCGCGCCCGTGACCATTCCTGCGCAGACCTCTGACACCACTGTCGCATGGGTCAGCGGTTCTTCCGTCACCACCGACACCAATGCCGCCGTTGAGGAAACCACGCCTGTCATCGGCGATGTGACCCTCACTCCGCACAAACTCGGTGGATTCACCACTGTCGGCAAAGACATGATTCTCATGGGCAACCCTGACGCGACCGCCATCACGATGCGTTCCCTCCTCGCCAATGTCGCTCACAAACTCGGCACTACGATGCTCAAGGGCAACGTCAGCCCTGAAATCACTGGTGTCGCGACCGCGACTGGCGTTCAGACCAAGGTCATCGCTACGATGGCGAGTGCGACTTGGGCGAACTTCACCGACATGATTGGCAAGGTCGAGGGGCTTGAATGGGATGGCGAACAGTCTTTCGTCATGTCTGCCTCTGACAATGCCCTGCTCAAGTCCATCGCCAAGGGCAACTACGGCAGTGGCTTCATCGTTGAGGATGGCTACCTCGATGGACGCAGAGTCTATGTCGATGGCTCTCTCTCCAGTGGCGATATCTTCCTCGGTGACTTCTCGAACGTGGTTGTCGGTCAGTGGGGCGGCATCGAACTGTTCGTTGACCCCTACACGCTTGCCACCGCAGGCAGTGTCCGTGTCATCGTCAGCCTCGTCTGCGATATCGGCATCCTCCGTCCGAACACCTTTGTGATGCGCACTGCATCCTGAGTTCGACACTCCGTCATTCCCCACTGGTTTCCTTATTGTCCAGTGGGGGATGAACTTAACAAAACGAGGTGAATCCATGCTGAGAGTTCTGAAAGACTGCATCCTGCACGGCGAGAGTGTGCATGAGGGCGAACGTTTCTGCGAAATTGACTTCGATGAGGCTGACATTCAGGTCATCGTTGGGGCAGGATATGCCGAGTTCTGCGATGACGTTGCCGAAGAGGAAGACGAACCCATCGCCGAAGACCCCGAAGATTTCGCCGTTGAACCTGTCAAGCCAGTGAAGAAGACCACGGCGAAGAAGAAAGCCACCAAGAAGACCGCGAAATAAGGCATCTCCCATGAATCCGTTTGAACAAGCCACGATAGACATGATGACGAACCCTGACTTCGGTGAACTCTGCATCGTTGGAGGGGCTACTGTCACTTGTGTCTGCTCTGAACTCACCGAGGCGGCGGTTCTTACGGAGTTCGGCGATGATGCAGGGGAATCATTCTATCTCCGTATCGAGGGCAGACTGCTCTCCACGCCACCGAAGAAATATGACAAAATCACGTTCCGTGGCGTGACGTACAAGATTGACAGATGTGAACTCGATTCCGCAGGGCTTGTCTACCGCATCTATTTGAAATCCCTTTCGAGCAGGAGCAGTTGACATGGCTTCTTTCATGGAAAAGTCTGCCGTTCAACTGAAATTTGAACTTGGTGTGTTTGAAACCAACCTCAAGTACTTTCAGGACGAAACGGACGATGCAAGCCGTAAGGTTGTAATGGCAGGGGCTGCTGCATGGGCTACCACCGCGCAACGTCATACGCCTCCATCCCTCGGTCAGCAGGACATTTCTCCGTCTTTCTATGAGTCGGTCGAACTGGACTACGTTCCTGAAAAGGGAACACGCACTGGTGGTATGCGTATGTACTTCAACCTCCGCAAAGCCATCAAGAACCCCAACACGCATCGTTGGAAAAAGATGTTTGGAGCGTGGTTGCGCGAGGGGTATGAGTATGCGGTTGTCATCAAGTCCAAGGCGAAACAACGCAAGGGAAGATGGATGTATATCAAGCCTCTGCATACTGGCAGTCTTGTCACTCGGTATGACCGAGAGGATTACCGAGGCTTGATGCGCGCAGGATGGGGGCTTGGATTCCTCGCTCAGACTGGCTCAGTTCCTCCAGTCTTCCGCAAGTATCTTCAACGCAGACCAGTCATTGAGCGTATGCAAGGATACTGCAACGTGTTTTTGGATATGGATGAAATATCTGCAACTGTTACCAATGGTTTTGTTGATGGCACAGAGGGCTTTATCGCAGGGCTGAAAATCTCTGCCGATATCGCCTCGCTCCGTGCGATGAACCGAGAGATGGAAAGCCATCTCAAAAAGAAATGGGATTTGTAAATGTTTGTCATTGACCCTGCCAAACTTCTGCCTCTATTCAACCTCTCCGCTGATGGCGTGACGAAAAGCACGTCCTTTGACCTCGATGTGGCACAGAACGGAGCAGGGTCTTTCGTTGTGTCCGTTGGTGCGGTCACTGTCGCGAATCAGGGCTTGCCTGACTACTGGGTTGACCTTGTCATCGCAGGGCTGACGTTCCCTGAAAATGACCCTGACAAGAGCATCATCCTCAATATGCACGCAGAGGCTCTCAACACAGTCTGCTCTTGGAGTCCTGACTACATCTCGTCTGTGCTTGAACTTGTCAACCCTGCCGCCGTTGTCGGCATCATCAACATCGCATCCACTTTCAACTATGACGGACAGACGAACATCTTCCGCATCACGCTCCGTCTTGCCACCACTGGTGCATATCTGACCTACTACGAACGCGAACTGCCAGTCTACGAGGTGGACGATGCAGGGAACGGCATCACATATCTCCGCTTTGCAAACACCTCGCCGTGCGCAGTTCAGCGCATCACGCGAGTTCAATCTTTTGCTGAGGATGGAGGAGTCCGTGTTTCCACCACTCGCGAGGTTGCCATTGGTGACTGGGCGAACAGGCATGAACTGGACTACTACCCCATCAATCAGCCGATTCCAGTGGCACAATCATAACAAAACATAAAAAGGGAGGGCTTCATTATGGCTCGTCAATTCGGTATCATCTCCGCTCCAAGCGGAACTATCACCTCTATGGTTGTCAACGGCGTGACCAAGTCCAACACGGTCGAAACGGCTCAAGCGCGTGACGAGAGTGGCAAGGTCATCGACTTTCAGGCGTACTCCAAGACCATCACGCTGACCATCCGTGGTCTGCTCGATGCCTCCGCTCCTGCGGTGGATGCAGGGTCTGTGGTTGTCATCAGCGGTTCGACTTGCCTCATCACGTCTGCCGAACTCACCGAGAGCAACACCGCTTTCGTTGAGTACTCCATCACCGCGACCACGTCTGATGACTGTGTTCCTGTGGCATACGATGCCGACTGAGTGAGGATTCGCCATGTCCGTCACGGCTGAGGACAAAGTCAGACTTGCCTCTTCAACGGAGTTTCAGCAGTTCCTCGCTGATGACCCTGAAATGCAGACTCTTGAGGCATCGCAGATTGACTACGATGTTGAAAAGTCCATGCTTTGGGAAACTCTCGGTGGAACGCATCGAATCTGCGGTGTGGAGGTAAGCCCCATCACTCCTGCGATATGGTGCTTTATGTGGCTTACGCATAACGCACTCTGCACTGGGAAAGCCCCAGTCTTGCAGGACGTGGCGAACGCTTTTTATCTGCTTACGCATAACCTCAACGAGTTCCATTTTGACACGTTTGAGGAAAAAGCGAGGCAGTTTGCAGAGAGCATCAATCTGTCGAAAGACGATATTGTGACCGCATGGGAAGAGATGGTTGACATGGTGGAACGCATGAACTCTCCACTGAGGATGTTGCCTCAAGCCGAAAGCGCATCCAAGCGTGGAGAAGAGCCAGTGTTTGACACCGACTGGTTTTTGTCCGTCTGCTCGATTGCCGCAAGCGAGGCGAACGTCACGATGGATGAAATCGCTTGCCATTATCCCCTCTCTGCGGTCTATGGTCTGCTTGTCATCAGGGCGAGGAAAGCCAACCCTGACTCCTGCATCAGCAGACACACCCCTGAGTATGTCGGCAAACGGATGCTTGAACGCACGGAAGAACTGATTGAAGAGTTCCTGAACAAAGACAAGAAAGCGAGTTGATATATGTCTGTCGAGGGTAAAATCACTCTGCGCAAAGAGCAGTACATTAAGGAACTCAACGCAGTCCGTAATGAAACGAACGCCGCTGCGAAAGAGATGCAGCAGGGCGTGAAGCAGTACGGCACGGAAATCAATAAGGCTGGTATCGCCACGCGATTCATCTCTGCCGAGGCAGGGAGTTCGATTGTTTCTTTGGGGCGCGCATTTCAAGTGCTTGCTGCCGGCCCAATCGCCATTGTCACTGCCGCCATCGCAGGAATCGCCGTTGTGCTGAAAAAGGTCAATGACCAACTGACCACATCCACCGAGGAATATAACCTCATCCTCGAAAAGAAAGCCTCCCTGCAAAAGAAAGACGTTGACAACATGACGAAACAACAGTCTGAGGAAGACGGACTGCTGAAACGCCTTGTCGAACTGAATGAGCAGGAATCCAAGACCAACGAGGAAAACGATGAGGCGATTCGCCTGACCCATATCCTCGCAGGGCGGTACAAAGACCTCGGCATTGAGATTGATGGCACTACTGGTCAGTTCAAAGACCTTGCCGATGCCATGCGCAGAATCAACGAGGAGCAGAAGAAACAGAAACTCGATGCTCTCGCCAATGAACTCGCCACGCTCCAAAGCAAGTCTGATGCTCTCGCAAAGGACAAGTTCAAAGGAGGCAAACTCAATCGCGCACTCGACTGGATGAACTCTGCCCTCGGTGGTACTGACGTAGGCAAGAAAGAGGGCGAGAACTACGTCAAGAAAACCTATGAGGAACGGCTTGACTATGCGCGAAAGATGATGGAAAGTGGGCTGACCACCGAGGAGGACATTAACTTTTGGGCTGACGAAGCGGAGCGGATGCAGGAAATCATCAAACTTGAAAAAGAGATGCTTGACCTGAGGCGAGGAGATACAGATGAACTGAAAGAAAAGTCCGTGGAATCTCGCAAGGTTGCCGATGCCGAGGAAGAGGCTTGGAAGAAACGTGTTGCCGAACTCGATGAGGAGGCGAAGAAACAAGCCGAGATGGACAAAAAGCACGGCGAGGAACTCGCACGGCAACTGGAGAAAGAGCAACAGATTGCCGAGGCGATGCAGAAGGGAATCGAGCAACGCCGTGTTGCAGACCTCGCAGGAATCGGTTTCTCCGCTTTGCGTAAAAGTGGAAGAGGCTATGAGGCTGACTGGCGCGAAGCGGTCTATCAGGAAAGCATGGCGCGTGGCGAGGAACTGGATGCCGACTCCATCTCCGACATCAAGAAGCGTGTCCGTATGCGTAGGGCATTGGACTCCCTCTCCATCGCATCCCCAGTGGACTATGCACCTCGCGTGAACTCTCTGATTGCAAGGGGCGGTTCTGCTCAGGCGATGCAGATGCCGAAAGTCGAGGACTTGCAGAGCAGAACTCTTACTTCCGTTGCGAAAATTCAGCAGATTACCTCGCGTATTCTTTCAAACATTGACGAAATGACCACAACATAAAAGGATTGCTCATTATGGCACTGACTGAAATTTATCAAGGTCGAGTCACCGAACGAGATAACAGTGGGATCACCACTTCCGTCACCTATAGCGGAACGCACACCGACTGCGTTGAGTTCATGCAGAACAACACCATCGGCGCGACCTATGCAGGGCTTGGAAGACTCTCTTCCATTTCCATCTCGCAGCAGGGCGGTTCAATCTACAACGTCACTGCGAAATATCTCAATGCGAACGGAACGAGCGGTGGCGGTTCAGGTGGCACTGAGGTTGTTCAGCCTGACTACTCGTTCGGCGAATATTCCGCGACCATTGACGGCTCGATGCTCTCGACTCCGTTGGAGCAACATCCGTCCTACCGCAAGAACTGGAACTACTATCTCATCGGCAGATGCAAGAAACCGCCTGAAACCACACCGCCGACCGCACCGACTCTTCCTCAAGACCCCACTTGGTGGTCTACTGCTACCGCATCCACTGTCATGAGCGCGGCAGACCAAGTCACCTATCGTTGGGTCGAGCATGAGAGCGAAACTCCTCTTGAGGACGATTATGTGTGGGTTGTCATGCACACTCCGACCATGGCAGGATTCCAAAACTATGACCGTGCGCTCTATACCGAAACCGAGGGTGTCCGTTGCCAGTCCTATGCGGATGCACTCGCCATCGTTGGGAGCAAGCTGAACAAGCGCGGAACACCGACTTATCCAAGTGGCGGCATGAGCGGATTCACGTCAGGCTACTGGAAATGCGACCGCGCCACCATCAGTTGGAGCGGTGAATACTGGCTTGCCACGCTGACATGGACATACAGTCCTGACGGATGGAACGCCACGCTCTATGCGGCTGCAACGTGAGGTGAAGCATGAGTTCGTTACCGAGAAAATCTGTCACTGGTCTTCCTCTCAAAAAGTATGTCCTCGACACGCTGAATGGGTTAATTGACTACTGCCACACCCACCGCATCAAAGCAGGGAAAGGCATTGACGTGCGCGAAACCGCATCAGGGTATGTCATCGGTCTTGCTCAACCTCCATCCAATCCACCGCAAGTGCTGAACGCAGGAGGCGGTGCTGACGGCATCGAGGCGAGTGTCACTGGAGGAACTGCATCCATTGCGCTGACTGGTGGAACTGGTTCTGTCAATCTTGTAGGAACTGGTGCAGTCACCATTACCAGAAATACGACCACTGGAGATATTGAAATCAATGCGACTGGTAGCACGTCTTCTGTCGGATTTCCTGATTATACATCTAATAAGGTAAGCGCAAACGCCATCGTTCTTGATACGACTTATGGCGCGTATGCTTTTCCAGTTTGGGTCGTTGGCTATATGTACACTGAATATGACAACGCTGACACTCAGATTGGAAACATTTGGGTTGACTTTTATGAAAATGGCGTTTCCGCAGGAGGCATCCATCTGTTTGACGTGAGAGTTCCTGACGATATAAATGGTGAACAAGGGCTTGCTCAAATTCCATTGCTACTTCCGATTCCTTCAGGGCTAAGTTTTAAGTTTACAAATCAAAATTCGTTTGGTCAAATCCAAGCATATATCCACAACTGCGTTTAACAAATAAAAAACATAAAAGGGAGGCTTTACATGGCTACTGTTTACTATGACCGTTGGGGCGGCTATCAGGGGGAAAACCCTGCACCGCCGACCGAGAAACTTCCGTACATCGTTGAAGAAGCCGGAGGCGGCATCACTTACATTTGTTTCACGCCTGACGATGCGAACGGCAATCGCGTGGTGAAGCGCATCACCGAGGTCAGCACTGGCAGTGCTACCACTACCACGATTGAACACGCTTACGGCGCGTGGGCAGACCGCGCTTCTCTCACCTACTACCCCATCAACGAGGCAATCCCTGTGACCGTGGAGGAATAAACCATGAAATACTACGAAGACCCCATTCTTGGCAAAGGTCGCGCCGCTGACATCAGCGGTGGAACTGGTGGCAGTGGTACTACCTACATCGGTGGATTCGCCATCGGCATTTCCGGCGATACCATCAGCAGACTGCGCTATATGCCTATTGAATCTGTGACTGGCAACTCCGTCACGCTTCAGGCAGGTCACGCTTACAAAGCCTACGCCACTTCGACCGCTATTACGCTCAATACCGAAACTGTTCCTGAGGGGCAGTTCGGTCTTGAGGGGCATATCGAAATCTATGTTGCCGGAACTGGTTACGTTGTCACTGGCACTAACGTGGTTCTTGCCAATGCTCTCGAACCGGATTCCGTAAACAACTGCACCCTGCGTTTTCACGATGGGGTGTGTATCATCAGTGTCGAAGACCACGTCGCAGGCTACATCGTCGTCAACGGCTCCACGGCAGGCGACGGCTCTCTCTACTACGGCATCACCACCTCGACAAATGACTACGTTGCTTTCGACGCTTCATTGAACGGGCAGACCATTCCGCTTGCCGGAGCAACCGCAGAGGGAGAAAAACACATTGTCGGAAACGGCTATTCCGAAACCACTATCACGGGCGCGGTGAACTGCGGAACGAGCAAATTCACGGTCGCAAACCTCGGCTTGAACAATGTTCAAATTACGGGCGGCGTTATGACCTTCGGCGATGCGTTCATTCCGTCCGGCTCAACCGTTGCAGTCAGCGGCGGTGGGCTTGCGGTGGAAAAAGTCACAGGCGCGGGAGAATCGAGCGTGATTGACCTCAACCACACGCAAGCGTTCTCTGCACAAGGTGCCTGGAATAATTGCGTTGTATCCGGCGTGACGATTACGGGCGGTTATAAAAGCGGAAACGGCGGTATCGGAATCATACAGTATTCGAAACAAACGTATGTCAACTGCGTTTTCAGCGGAAATACCGCAACCGCGAATGGCGGTGCCTTCCGAATTTCGACTAATTCTATCGTTACATTTGATGGATGCACGTTCGTCGATAACAGCGCGGCATCCTATGGCGGAAACAGCTTGTCTGTCGCGGCGCATGCAGTTGCGCCCGTTATTCGCAACTGCAAGCTATTAGACACGGATACATCTGTTTTAGTCGACCTTAATACGGCGGTAACATTTCAGGGTTCCAATACACTGGTCGGAATCGTTAGGTATACTGGCTCTGGCGGTGGCATCGTCACCATTACGAACGGTGCAATCGTTGACCTCACGGGCAACACGAACGCCTCGCCGATTGCTCCGGGAGGTGGAGTTATTGTTGACGGCGGATGCACGGTTATCAACTCCGCTGGTGCTTCCGTCAATATCGCAGGCGGAACTTATACGAAAATCCACAACGACGGCACGGCCGAATAAGGAGGCTTAATATGAAATCGTTTACCATTGACGGAAAAATTTACGATAAGCTCCCCGACCCCTGCAAAGGTGTCAGCCCCATGACCGAAGAACGGTTTGTCGCGCTCGGCGGCACGATTGAGGATGACGGGGAACCCACGCCGGAACATCGCGTCTGCGAGGAATTTTCTGACCTCATCGAAGACCTCGCAAGCAAGACGGACAAGATTACGCCGGAGGAGTTCCTGCAGGCGGCGGCGAACGGCATTTCGTCCAATCTCATCGACTTTGCGCGTGAGCGTGGCGTGCCGGAGGCGGTCATTACCGAGGGGCGTATGCGTATTGTCGAAATCATGGCTGATGCGATGCGGTTCGGCATGACTTGGGCGGAGCTGATTCAAGGCGTGATTCCGCAGGCTGAATGACAATGAAACTCCGCATCGAATATGACCGACTTCCTCCTATTGAGGTTGAGAGGCATCAGCAGGATGACAAGGGCAACATCTTCACGTTGCTCTCCCCTCTCCGCTATGGGGGCGTGGATGTGCCAGTTGGATTTGATTCCGATGGTGCATCAGTGCCTCGCGCGTTGTGGGGCGTTGTCTTTCCTGCCGAAGACAACCGCGCCATGTTCGGTGCGATATTCCATGACTTCTGCTACAGAACCCATCCTGCCACATGGGAAAAGTCGAGCGCAGACACGGCTTTCCGCTATCTGCTCATCGAGGGCGGTGTGCCGAAATTCCGTGCAAACCTCGCCTATTGGGGCGTTAGCATATTCGGTGGTAAAGCATGGAGAGAGGGAAAGAAAAAATGAATCTGACCGACTTTGAAACGGATGTTATTGACCGCCTCGGTCGAATCGAAACCAAGTTGGACAACGATTTCCGCGCACTTCATGGAAATGGGCAGCCGGGATTGATTGAGAAACATGAGAAACTGGAGAGCCGTGTCAAGTCCATTGAGGATGCGATGAAAACCCAGTCAGGCATCGCAGGGAAAGTCATCATCGGCTTTGCGTGGCTCGTCACTACGGCAATCGCGGTCTACAACCTCTTTCGAAAGTAAGGTCAACCATGCTCACGTTCTCTCATGCAGGGCGGTTCGGCGATATTCTCTACTCGTTGTACTTTGCCACGCACTACTCGCATGGTCAGCCGTTCAACCTTGTCCTCAGGACTGGAGTTGAGGCGTATGACCCCAGTGGCAGACCGCACATGATGGAGGTGGAGGATGCGGAGTGGATGACCCCTCTCCTAAAAGCGCAACCCTACATCAATGACGTGCGGATTGCACGGACGAGAGGCGAACTCCCCTTCAACCGAGTCAGACTCGATGTGTTCCGCAGGAACATGGGGCGAATCTGCAAAATGGAAATCCGCAGTTGGTACTATGACAACGGAAGAGTGCCAAGCGGTGAGTTCCATAGACAGGTGCTGACTGTTCCTCCAGTCGAAAAGACAGACCGCATCGCAATCTGCTTCACGCCTCGCTATCGGCAGACGTTCGACTTATCGCCATTAAGCCAGTATCGCGAAAAACTGGTCTTCGTTGGCTTACAATCGGAGCATGAGGCTTTCTGCCGTGACGTGATGCCCTGCGACTACAACCCCTGCCAAAACGCCTTGGAAATGCTTTCTTTCATGACCTCCTGCCGTGGCTTTGTCGGCAACGTCAGCGGAACATTCGCGATGGCTGAGTGTTCCAAGATTCCGCGCATCCTCTGTGTTGCTCCTGATGGTGGGAACGTGAGGGTCTACGGCAACGGCTATGAGGCGAGAAACACCATCGAACTCGACAAAAACATAAAACAACTATTTGGAGAAAGACAATGAAACGAATCCTGCTTGCAACGCTCGTCACCCTCGCACTGACCTCCTGCGGTCACAACCTCGGCACTGTTATCCACGGCAAGTTCACCAATGTCGGCTATGACCCTGAAATCAACAAGATTGGAATCCAGTACGTTGACGGAATCATGATGACTGGCGTGAACAAAGAACTCTCGAAAAACAAACTCAAGTTCATCGACTCTGCCGAGAAAGACGGAATCAAGACCTCGACTACTGTTGAGTACAGTAACGAGAACGGCGCGCAGATTACTGGCTACGGCGTGGATGCCATCAAAGCCTCGAAAGAATGAATCTCTTTGGTTGACATACTGAGGCACTCCACTCAGGCAACGTTGTGAGCCGATGCGCGTGGAGTGAACATCCGACTGGTCAGCCCTGCCAGTTGCGAATCGGCTCTTGGGCAAACATCTCCCTCTGCCCCATCCGTGTCTTTCCTTTCTCACGGATGGGGCTATTAAATTAGTTTATGTGGCTAAACTTTTATGCCGTGGGAGTAAGTCTAAATTTTTTTGAGGCAAAATCTTTCGGTTCGAATCCCATTGGGGATGCCATTTTTATTTTAAATCTGAACTCAAACATAGAGCAAACTGGAACAAATTTTAGCAAAGTGATTATGCCGAGAGAGTATGCCAAATCCTATCTCAGACGTGACTGGATAAGACGTGCCGATGTAAGGTCACGGCTATAGAGGTCTGTGATGCGGTCTGTCTTCTGCCCTGCGATGCCTCGCGTGGCATGGCGAGGAATCTGTGCCTCATCGCATCGAGTGATGAAAGAGTCACGGAAACAGTTGAAACTGATACTCCCTGACTCGTCCTCGGTGATGCCACACCACAGAAGCAACTTGGAAAACCCTCGGTCAATCTCATTCTGCGAACACGGCAGGACATACTCGCTTTTATGGGGCAGAGCATCCAACACGCTCTGCAAGCCTCTATGGATGGGTATGCACACGTCTTTGCGGAAACGTGCGGTCTTCGCAGGGGTCTTGATGATGAGGTCATCGTGAATCTCGCTCCATTTCAGTTTGAACACATCCTTTTTTCGCAGACCAGTCCACCACGCTATCTGTATCGCCTCACGCCAAGGGTAGAGGGCGAGGGCGCGCATCCTGTAATACTCGCCTCGCGTGAACGGACGTTGGACGAGTGTTGAACTCTTACGCACTGGCAGTCGGTCGAACGGCGAGGATTCCATGCCTGAATCGAGCAGGAGGGTCTTGAAAACGTTGTTCAACGCCGACTTCATGTTGTTATAGGACTTTCCGCTGAGGTTGAGGCTATCCATGTAGGCGAAAGCCAGTTCAGACGTTACCTCATCCATGTAGGTGCATTTGATTCCACGCTGAAAGCGTTTCCAGTAGTTCATCGCAGTGATGCCGAGGTCAGTGTACCTCGATGCACGTTCAAGCGCATCGGCAATCTTCAAACGGCGTTTCGCTGTACGTTGAACCGCGACAGTTCCTCCAGTCAGTATCGCCTCAATCTTCGCCGATGCTCTCGCCTCTGCGGATGATTCCTTTGCTCTCCGCATCAAGCGTATCTCAAGAGCCTTGGCAACGTCTTTGTCCGTAGTGCCGAGGTTGACAGTGACGAACTTGTGCCTCAGACCATCAGGAGTCCTTTCCCACGCCTTGTAGTAGGCGTGGTAATATCCCTGCTTTCCGCGAATCCGCAGTGCCATAATCACTCTCCCAGTTTGCGTTTCAGGTCATCCACTTGCTTTTCAAGTTCGAATATCCGTCTGTCACGCTCAAGCAAGGCGCGCTCAAGTTCAAATATCCTCCGTTCATGCTCATCGTTTGCCCTTGCAACATTTGCCTGAATGACTTGGTTGCTCTTTGCGGAAAACGAGTTCAGAGCCTCTTCAATGAGTTCATCGTTATATACCCTCGACTTCTTCGCGTTGAGCAGATTTCTGTTATCACCTGACTCGATGCACCCATCAAGCATGGTCTGTATGAGTATCTTTTCAAGCCCATCAAGCGAGATGTTGAGGCAAGCCGTAAGGTCGAGCCAGTGAGCATAGGGAACTAACGCCCTGCCCATCTCCCATTTGTTCACAGTCTGCTTGCTGACTTTCAGCCACTTTGCCACGTCAATCTGCTTAATGCCGTGGCTTATCCTATAAGACTTTAGATTCGCGTTCATGTTTACCTCCGTGTTGATGGTGCTATAATAAAATACGCCATTTGTAATACATTTTCAACCTCAAAAACGAGAAATTTTGAAAAAATCTGCGAAAAAGTGCCGAAATCCATTTGTATTACTATTTGTGGCGTGGTATATTATGTAAGCTGAAAGGAAACCGACTGAAACCAACCACAGAAAGGATGCCTCACCAACCATGAAAAAGACCACTCGAAAAAACGAGGTGGTTATAGCACGGATTCCTGCCGAACTCAAGTTGAAGATACTCAAGAAAGCACAACGCAGGAACGTTAAGGAATCTGAGATTATTCGCCTCGCCCTCATCTCTTTTTTGGCTAACGAGTAAGCCAAAAGGAAATAGAGTAACCCAAGAAAGGAAAACAAACCCCATGACACTCGAAAACAGAGATGCCCTCATCGAAATCCAGTCGAAAGCCAAGGTCATTTACTGGCTTTGCAAGGGATTGACCGCCTACCTCCCTGACCTCTCCAGTCGCATCCACACGATTGCCGACCTTGCAGGGGAACTTTCCGAGGATTCCTACGAACTCTCCTCCAACGTGGAAAGGAACTCCAATGAGTGACACTATCCTCAACTACATCTTCAACGGATTCTTCGTCATCACTTGCATCTTCACTGTCATCTTCACTGTCATGCTCGTCATGGAGGAGTTCAGGAAATGAGCAACGTCTACTATTCAAACCTCATCGACCCCAAACTGATTGATTCCGTGAATCGCGTTGCAGACGGACTGGAACACATCGCCAGTGCTATCGAAAAACAGACGGAGAGAGCCTACCCTGACTTATCCAAAGAACTGTTCGAACTTGAATGGCAGGGTGGAAAGGATGCAGACCATGACTGACACCGACACCCTCGCCAAATTCGCAGCCGAGGTGGTGCGACTGATTCAGCCCATGCGAGTCGAACCCATCATCCCTCTTGCCGATGCAGCCAAGATGCTCCACGTCAAGCCCTGCACCCTGCGAAACCTCGTTTACCGAAACAAGATTGGATTCATCGTGGATGGAAAGCAGTACTTCTTCAAGGTTGCCGACCTCAACGAGTACATCAATCAGCACTACA
>Ga0265298_10001637_pt1 | contig 32964 bp, 24 predicted proteins | sample AusTroGonzalo_MG_3_FD_193486 | JGI IMG/M metagenome (GOLD analysis project Ga0265298, IMG submission 193486) | Bovine rumen microbial communities from tropical cattle in Woodstock, Queensland, Australia - Gonzalo_01 | ecosystem: Host-associated > Mammals > Digestive system > Stomach > Rumen ... | reverse complement strand
TGGATAATGTTAACGATGGTACATGGACTGACGAAGGTGACGGCAAGTACTCATACACAATTACTGGTCTCACACCTGGCGAGAAGTTCACGGTAACAGAGAAACTTGCAAGCTTCCTTGGCACAGCTTCAACTAAGTATGAGGTTGACACAGCTAAGACTAAGACCAGTGACAATGCAACGATCGTTGCAAATGACACAGTCAACGTAGCACTTACAAATGCTTACACAGAGAAGCAGTTTGGTAGCCTTAAGGTAACCAAGACAATAAGCACTGCTAAACTGACAGACTTTGAGAAGATTACATTCTCAATCACAGGTGACCAGGGAACAACAAACCTCACGATCCCTGATCTCACAACAGACAGTGTTAACGATGGTACATGGACTGACGAAGGTGACGGTAAGTATTCTTATACTGTTAACGATCTCCCTGCAGGCGAGAAGTTCACGGTAACAGAGAAACTTGCAAGCTTCCTTGGCACAGCTTCAACTAAGTATGAGGTTGATACGGCTAAGACAAAGACAAGTGACAATGCAACGATCGTTGCAAACGACACAGTCAATGTAGCTCTTACAAATGCATACACAGAGAAGCAGCTCGGCAGCCTGAAGGTAACCAAGACAATCAGTGTTGCTGAACTGAAAGATTTCGAGAAGATCACATTCTCAATCACAGGAGATAAGGGAACGAATAACATCACGATCCCTGATCTCACACTGGATAATGTTAACGATGGTACATGGACTGACGAAGGCGACGGTAAGTACTCTTATACTGTTAACGATCTCCCTGCAGGCGAGAAGTTCACGGTAACAGAGAAACTTGCAAGCTTCCTTGGCACAGCTTCAACTAAGTATGAGGTTGATACGGCTAAGACGAAGACAAGTGATAACGCAACAATCGTTGCAAATGACACAGTCAACGTAGCTCTTACAAATGCTTACACAGAGAAGACAACACCTGTAACAACAGGCAGCCTTACAGTAAGCAAGACTATCAGCGGTGCTCCTCTGAAAGATTTCGAGAAAATCACATTCTCGATCACAGGAGATAAGGGAACAAACAACATCACGATCCCTAATCTCACACTGGACAATGTTAACGACGGAACATGGACTGACGAAGGTAACGGCAAGTACACATACACCGTTTCTGATCTCCCTGCAGGCGAGAAGTTCACAGTTAAGGAGACATTGGACAGCTTCCTTGGAACGGCTACAACTCAGTATGAGAAGGATACTGACAAGTCAACTGATAAGGCAGAAGCGACAATCGTAGCTGGTGAAAATGTAACGGCAGCGCTTACTGACACTTACACAGTGAAGACAACACCTGTAACAACAGGCAGCCTTACAGTAAGCAAGACTATCAGCGGTGCTCCTCTGAAAGATTTCGAGAAGATCACATTCTCGATCACAGGAGATAAGGGAACGAATAACATCACGATCCCTAATCTCACACTGGACAATGTTAACGACGGAACATGGACTGACGAAGGTAACGGCAAGTACACATACACCGTTTCTGATCTCCCGGCTGGAGAGAAGTTCACAGTTAAGGAGACCTTGGACAGCTTCCTTGGAACGGCTACAACTCAGTATGAGAAGGATACTGACAAGTCAACTGATAAGGCAGAAGCAACAATCGTAGCTGGTGAAAATGTAACGGCAGCTCTCACTGACACTTACACAGAGAAGACAACACCTGTAACAACAGGCAGCCTTACAGTAAGCAAGACTATCAGCGGTGCTCCTCTGAAAGACTTTGAGAAGTTAACATTTACGATTGAAGGAGATAAGGGAACAAACAACATCACGATCCCTAATCTCACACTGGACAATGTTAACGACGGAACATGGACTGACGAAGGTAACGGCAAGTACACATACACCATTTCTGATCTCCCGGCTGGAGAGAAGTTCACAGTTAAGGAGACATTGGACAGCTTCCTCGGCACTGCTACGACTCAGTATGAGAAGGATACTGACAAGTCAACTGATAAGGCAGAAGCAACAATCGTAGCTGGCGAAAATGTAACGGCAGCGCTTACTGACACTTACACAGCGAAGATAACACCTGTACTTACAGGTTCTATCTCGATTACTAAGACTGTAGTCGGTACAGATCCTACAAGTGGCAGCTTTACTTTCACTGTTAAGTGTGGTGACGACTATGTACAGGATACAACCGGTTCAGTTGCATCTACCTATGCTGACTTTACGATTGCTGATGGAGAGACCATTGATATCTCTGGTCTTGAACTTGGTAAGACTTATGTAATTGAGGAAAATGAGGTTACAGGTCTGCCTTCAGGAATTGTTTGTGCAACAACATATTCTGATTCTGATAAGGTAGTTCTTGACCTGTCTACAACAAGTGGAGCAGTTACAATTACTAACACATTTACGGATAACAATCAGAACACTATTGACGGAAGCATTACTGTTACTAAACTTGTAACAGGTAGTGTAACTTCTGCTATGCCTGATAAGTACTATTTCTACATTGAATGCGGAGATAAGTATGTTCAGCAGGATGGTTCTCTTGGAGATTCCAAGTATTTGTTCGAAGTTGGGGCTAACTCTGATGTAACAGTCAATAACCTCGGTACAGATACAAAGACTTATAAAGTAGTTGAAGAGGGTGTAGATGTTTCTTCACTTCCTTCCGGTTATGGTTGTGATGAACCTTCTTACTCAACACCTACAATTACACTTGATGACAACAACAAGTCAGGATCAGTAGTCATTACAAACAATTTCACATATACTGCTCCTAATCCGGGTCCTGTAACGGGTATCCTTACAATTACCCTTGAACTGACAGGTGATATTCCTACAGGTGCACCGAGTAAGGAATATACATTTACAGTAATAGGCCCGAGCTTCCCGAATGGAAAGACAATTACAATTACTGGTGAAGGTTCAACGATACTTGATGATCTCATCCCCGGAACATATACCGTAGTTGAGAGCAGACCTGTTGCCGAGATCGATAAATACGATCTTGATATTACAGGTCATGACAATGTACCTATAAATGTAATAGCTGGTGAGAATTCTAACCGTACTATCGTAAATGAGTATACGATTCAGCGTCAGCCTCAGCCTACTAAGGGTACACTTACATTCACTAAGACTTTTGGCGGTGATGTAACTGAGCGTGAGGCAGCAGGAGATAACCTCTACTTCGTAATTACTAACGGTAACGGAGAGTATCTTGCTCTCGATGGAACAATTTCCAGCACAGAAGTTCGTATCACATTGGCAGATCTTGATCACACAGACGGAACAAGAGTATGGACCAAGACGATCAACGATGTACCGTTGGGAACATACACAGTTACTGAACATAATGATGAGATCTATATCGGTGGAAGCAATATCCCTTATACAATGGATGCTACATCAGTAAGAACTGCTTCTACAACGATCGATAATTCTACAGGTTCATCATTGAGCGGTTATCTTGATCTTACAAATATCTACCTTAACGGACCTGATCTTGATGTAACAATTTCAAAGCAGGATATCGCTGGTAAGGAAATCGCTGAAGCTGAGCTTACATTTACAAGTCTTGACGGTCACGACCTGTCAAATGTTGTTGTAACTCAGAATGGCGTTCAGATTCAGATCACAATCTCACCTGATAAGCACGCTATCTCCTTCATTACTGTTGATACTGCTCCTTCCATCATCAAGGGACTCAGAGCAGGCAGATACGAGCTTAAGGAAACAGTAACACCTAAGTCTTATCTGACAGCAGAGGCAATTGTATTCTCACTCTTGCCTGACGGATCAACAGAGTGCGGTCAAAAGGTTACGGTAGCCGGTTCACCTATCGTTATGGTAGATAAGGCAGATCCGAACTATAAGACGGATAAGGATACAGAGGTTATCTCTGCTAACCGCGAGCCTAAGTCAATTCCTGCTACAGGCGAGACAACAAGTGTTGTTACAACAGCCGGAATCGTAATTCTCACGCTCAGTGCTGCTTGCTTTACAGGTTACTTTGTATTCAATACAAAGAAGAGAAAGACTGAAGAAGAGTAAGCTTCACTCAACGGTTTGATTTAATTTGCAGCTCTCCGGATAAGGGGAGCTGCATTTTTTTGTTAATTGCGCGCGGTTAGTTATGACTAACCATCTGATATAATCATTATGGGAGGTGACAGATATGAATACTCAGATCGTAATAGGAATTCTGATACCGTTTGTCGGAACTTCACTTGGTGCCGCGATGGTATTCTTTCTCAAGAATTCTGTTTCCAGGAAACTTCAGCGTATCCTGACCGGATTTGCTGCAGGCGTGATGGTGGCAGCTTCATTCTGGAGCCTTCTTCAGCCTGCACTGGAAAGCTCTGAGAGCATGGGTAAGCTCTCGTTTATTCCTGCGGCAGTTGGTTTTCTTATCGGTATAGGTTTCCTCCTGTTGTTGGACGTCATTACACCTCATATGCATATGAATCAGGAGGGTGAAGGTCCCAAGTCCAGCCTGAAGAGAACGACTAAACTTATCTTGGCAGTAACTCTCCATAACATACCTGAAGGTATGGCCGTAGGCGTTGTTTACGCAAATCTTATCGCTGGAAACAGCCTTATCAGCATGGCAGGAGCCCTGGCATTGGCAATAGGTATCGCAATACAGAATTTCCCTGAGGGCGCAATAGTATCTATGCCTCTCCGTGCTGAAGGCATGTCGAAAGGGAAGACGTTCTTATATGGTGTCCTCTCAGGTGCAGTAGAGCCTGTTGCAGCTATTGTTACGATATTCGCATTCAGCCTGGTAACATCACTGCTTCCGTATATGCTTGCTTTTGCTGCGGGGGCCATGATGTACGTAGTAGTAGAAGAGCTTATACCTGAGATGAGTGAAGGGGAGCACTCCAATTCCGGAACAATAGCATTCAGTCTGGGTTTTGTGTTGATGATGATCCTCGATGTAGCTCTCGGATAAGAAATAAAGACATTAAAAAAGGTTGCCTCATAGAGACAACCTTTTATTTGGTGCGGCCGACGAGACTTGAACTCGTATGGAGTTACCCACACGCCCCTCAAACGTGCGCGTCTGCCAGTTCCGCCACGGCCGCATTTACTGCTTTTGAGCAAGCCTTGAAATTATAAGATTTAATCTTTTGTGTGTCAATAGCAAAAAACAATTTTCTTAAAAATGTTTTTGTCCTTAGTCCTGAGGCTTTCTCCGTTCATAGTAGAACATGAACTGCTGCATTATTCCTGCCGTTTCCGGATAGGGCGTGCAGTCGAAGTGCCCATTGTAGTATTTATCTTCGATTCTCTGTATCCAGACGTCTACAGGAAATCTTCCTGTCCTTGCGAATGCAAAGAGCATTACGCAGTTGGCTACTTTGGTTCCTACGCCAAACATGGACATGAGCGCCTTGTACAGGTCCTCATCTGACAGCGCAGACAAACCTTCTGGTGTCATTTTGCCCGTTGCGAACTCTTCGGCTGCTCTCGCAATATAAGGAGCACGGTATCCCACTCCGGTATTTTCAAGTTCCTGGAACGGAAGAGCGTTCAGCTCAGATGGCGTAGGGAAGGCGTAGTATTCCTTTTCGAGAGGATTAGTAAAAGGCTCAGACAGTTTGGGCGCCTTGATCTTCTTGCCGCAGAGTTTGGAGATTCGCTCGACGGATGTCGTGATCGACGGGATGGAACGTCTCTGAGAGATTATGTAGCTTATTACGGTCTCGAAAATATCCTGTTTTAATATCCTGATGCCCTTGCCGAATTTGGCAGCGGACAGGAGGTATTCGTCGTTCTTATCGATGGACTTGACGATTCTACCGTAATCCCTGTCCAGATCCAGGTAAGGCTTCCATATGTTCTCAAAATCCTGCTCGTCACAGGAGAAGGCAAATTCGTCCTTTGAAATCTGAGCAATCTGCAGATACCTGCCGAAAGCGACAAGTTCAGTATGCGAATCATCAATAACTTTTATTCTGAATGCCTGACCGGAATCTGCCACTTTGGCAGGGTCGAGGAAAGGGATCTTAGCGGTTACCATGACCTTTATCACCTAACTTGTAGTAGTTGCTTAATGTGCAGATGATCGCACCGTTATAGAGCTTGACACGTTTATCCGCTTTATGCCCCGTAGCATCCTCGAAAGCATTCTCAGGAGTGATTACTGACAGACGGAGGCCTTTCTTGCAGAAACCGTCCTTGGTTAAGTAGTTACGGTCTATGAGTTTATATAATCTCTCCGCATCCTCAGGTGTCATCAGTCTTCCGCCATAGGGAGGATTAGTGATCACAAGCTGTCTCGGAAGATTTGTAAGCTTGCCCAAGTATTCGGGAGTCATCTTATTTGCATCACAGATCCTGAATTTTGTAAGCTTGCCTACGCCGGCAGCTTCAGCGTTTCTCTTCGCTGATTCTATGGCCTTAGGATCGATGTCAGAGCCGAAGAAGTAGCAATCGTCCATAGGCTCCGTGTCTTCATTTGCAAGCGCTTCCTCAAGTGCTCTCTGATACGGAGCCTTACCGATGTAAGGAAGTTCCTCATAAGCAAAATGACGATCTCTGCCGGGAGCGATGCCGCAGGCAGTCCTTGCAGCTTCAATAACGATGGTTCCTGAACCGCAGAACGGGTCTACGAGAGCTTCGTTGCCGTAAGGCTGATATTTGGCGTAAGTGAGCATTCCGGATGCGAGAGTCTCTCTTATGGGCGCTTCGTGCGTAAGGGGTCTGTATCCTCTCTTATGAAGACCTGCGCCGGAAGTGTCGATCATGAAACGGCAGGTATCATTTACGATGCCGAACTGGATCTTAACGGAACCGATCTCTTCGTTCTCTGAAATCTTGGTGTCAGCAGACAGGCCGCGGGATACGGCAAGGCTCTCTGCTATGGCTTTCTTCGCGAGTTTCTGAAGAGCAGGGATCCCATAGAGCTTGGACTTTCTGGAAAAGCCGTTAACGATGAATGCCCAGTTAGCGGGAATGAAGTTTACCCATTTGATTGCACGGCACCCCTCGAAAAAGGCATTGAAGTTGGTATCAGCGTCATCTGAGAGGCCGCAGTCGAATTCACCGGCCTCAAAAAAGATACGCTCAGCATGCTTGACCCACATATTTGCGCGGGCAACGTCATAGTAATCGCCTTCGAGAGTAACAACACCGTCACTTACCGTGATCTTGTCTTTGTCGTAACCTCTGTCCAGGAGATCTGATTTTGTCGGAGACTCAAGTCCGAATAATGTAGTAATAATTATTTTCATAGGGAAGAGTATACCAAACTTGCGTACATAATACCTGTATAGCAAAGGCTGTAAAACGTGAATATTTTGGTGTTTTTTTGATTTGAGTCAAATAGTCTTGTCAAGTGCCAATTTTGATTTTTAGGTGTATTTCTCTCGTGGACACCTTGTTTGAAGAAAACAGTTCTAAATGCTTGAAACCCTTTGATTTATTGAATTTTCGAATTTGGCTAACACCTTGTAATTGTTTTGTCAACAAATCGTAACAAATTGATAAAACCCCTGTTTACAAGGCTTTCGGGCACTTTTGAAATCAAAGCATTTGTTTTTATAGTTATCGACAAAGTTATGCACATTATGAACATTTTTGTTCGTAATTAACAGCATGCTTTGATTAGCAAAGTGTGTTGAGTCACAAAAATATTGAATGGATTAGTGGAGTTCTTTTTGGACATTTTTGTGCTAATGACAATCGATTTGTTTTAATTTTTGATATAATCTTCCTTTAAGAAAATATATAAAGGGGATACGCTTATGTCTGAACTCCATGATACTGCCAGAGCTGCCCGCGAGGCATCCTATGTCATGGCTTCGCTCGGAAGCGATGTAAAGAACAAAGCTCTTGCAAATGTGGCTCTCGGTCTGAAGAATGCCAAGGATGAGATATTTGCTGCAAATAAGATCGACCTTGAGGAAGCAGAGAAGAATAATCTTGAAACTCCGCTTATTAAGAGACTTAAATTTAATGATGATAAATTGAACGATGTAATATCCGGTATTGAGAGTCTTATCGATCTTAATGATCCTGTAGGCAAGGTTACTTTGAGAACGACTCTCGATGACGGACTTGAACTTACAAGGGTTACCTGTCCGATCGGGGTTATCGGCGTAATCTTCGAGAGCAGACCTGATGCGCTTGTTCAGATCGCATCTCTTTGTATAAAGAGCGGTAATGCCGTATTCCTTAAGGGCGGTTCAGAGGCCATCAATACAAACAAGGCTCTGGCTGCTGTTATCAGTAAGGCAGGAATTGATGCAGGACTCCCGGAGGGCTGGCTCAATCTTCTGACACTCCGTTCAGAGATCGCTGACATGCTCAAACTTGACGAGTATATCGATCTCATTATCCCGAGAGGATCCAATTCTTTCGTGCAGTACATCATGCAGAACACCAATATTGCCGTCTTAGGACACGCTGACGGTGTCTGTCACACATACATTGACAAGGATGCTGATCCTGCAAAGGCTGTTAAGGTAGCAATTGACGCCAAGACCCAGTATGTATCCGTATGTAATGCCACAGAGACTTTCCTTGTAAACGAAGCCCTGAAGGACAGCTTCCTGCCTGAGTTCATTAAGACTTTGCAGGGTGCGGGTGTTGAGATCTTCGGTGATGATTATGTTTCTGAGATATTTGGCGTAACAAAGGCAGAAGAGTGGCATCACGAATACCTTGCAATGAAGTGTTCCGTTAAGCTCGTAAAGGATGTTGACGAGGCTATTGCCCATATCAATCACTATGGTTCAGGCCATACGGATGCGATCATCACGGAGAACAAGGAGACGGCTGAGCGATTCATGACAATGGTCGACTCAGGAAGTGTTCTGGTTAACTGCTCTACAAGATTTGCAGACGGTTTCCGTTACGGATTCGGAGCAGAGGTAGGAATCGCAACGTCCAAGATCCATGCCAGAGGACCTGTAGGTCTTGAAGGACTTGTATCTTACAAGTACCGTCTGGTAGGTAACGGCGACATCGTTGCTCCTTATTGCGACGGATCAAAGAAGTTCAAGCATATTCATAATGAGATATAATTTAGAAAGAGGCATATTTATGAAGGTATCTATTGCATCAGATCACGCAGGTTACGATTTAAGACAGATCGTCATTAAGTACCTTGAAGAGAAGGGCTATGAGGTTTTGGACGGCGGTGCTCCGAACGGCACTGATTCATATTCCTATGTTGAAGCAGGCAAAAAGATTGCTGAGGACGTATTGAGCGGCAGAGCTGACAGAGGTATCGCCATCTGCGGTACGGGTATCGGTATTTCCCTCGTCTGCAATAAATATAAGGGAATCAGATGTGCTCTCTGCAGCAATGAGTTCATGGCTAAGATGTGCAGACAGCATAACGATGCAAATATCCTTGCATTTGGTGCACGTGTTCTTGGCCAGGGCGTAGCTCTTGAGATGGTTGATGCCTTCTTTACAGAGGAATTCCTCGGCGGCAGACATGCTGACCGTGTTAACGGAATCAGGGAAGTTGAAGACGCTAACTTTAAGTAATATTATATGTATTTTTTCCGCAAATTAGGCGTAAAATGTCTAATATAAATAGGACAGAGGAATTTAAATGGTTGCAGCATTTGTAATAGTTGCCACATGGTTTTCAGAATTCTGGGAAGCATTTGTGGAGCAGTTTGCCGAGAGACTTGGCCCCAAGGACATTGGAGCTGAGATCAGCGAGGCCATTATGCAGGTGCAGATGTATTTCACGGTAGGGGATTTTACAGTCCTTATTACTGATGCGATCATTGTTACCTGGATTGCCGTAGTAGTAATGCTTATCGTTGTAGGCCTTATGCTCGGAAAACCCGTGAAAGAACATAAACTCACAATGGGTCAGACCATTCTTGTTTCTTTAACGGAACTTATTATCAAGACGGCTATGGGTTTTGGCATGAACCGTAAGCAGGCAGAAGAGGTCACACCGATGATCATGACCTTCGGTCTTGTTCTTATCGCATGTAACTCCATTTCTTATTTCCATCTTCCGCCTCCGGCAAAGAATGTCGCTTTCCCTGTAGGCTGCGCAATCGTTGCGATCCTCTATGTAATCGTCATGACCATTAAGTTTGTCGGTCTTAAGGGATTCTGGCTGTCACTTACACAGCCGATCATCATCATGCTGCCTTTTAAGCTTTTGGACTATGTGGTTAAGCCTTTGTCTCTCGCACTGAGACTTTTCGGTAACGTTTTTGCAGCTTTTGTATTCATGGAATTCTTATCCATTGCAGTACCTTTTATTCTTCCCGGTATAGCAGGTCTGTGGTTCGATATCATCGACGGCATGATCCAGGCAGTGGTTTTCTCATATCTTACGATGTCTTACATTGGTGAGAACGTCGAGACGGTTAATGAGTATTACGAGCACCCCGAAGAACATCAGAAAAAGAAGAAAAACAAGAAGTCCAAGAAATCAGAAGCTGTTGCAGCTTAATCAAGATATTAAACAGATAATAATTTAGGAGGCCATACATATGAACAACATCATTCTTGCAGCATTGCCTATCTTAGCTGCGTTGGAAACAAGAGGAATTGCAGCTTTTGCAGCAGCAATCGCAATTTCATGCGGTGCCTTTGCTTCCACTTTCGCAATGGGAAAGGCTACAAGTGCAGCTCTTGAAGCAGGCGCAAGACAGCCAGAGATCATCTCCAAGCTTCAGACAATGCTCCTTATCGCTATCGTATTTATGGAGTCAATCGGTATTTATGCACTCGTTGTTGCCTTCCTCCTGATCTTCACAGTTCAGTAATGGGGAAGATTGACGATATTTAAGGGAGCATAAGAGTATGTTAAATATTCCGATCATGCTGTTGGAGGCAGAAACGCAGTCGAATCTGTTCTCGCCTGATCAGTTTGCAGGTTATGCAGTAACAGCAGTGATTACAATAATCAATATCTTACTGGTGTTCATAGTTATCAGGGTCTTTGCATATAAAAAGATCCTTAAGATAATACACGACCGTCAGGCTGCTCTTGATGCTGAACTCGAAGGCGCCAAGAAGTCCAGAGAGGAAGCACAGGCAGTTGTAGATTCTTCCAAGCAGACTATCGACGAAGCTAAGAGAAAGGCTTCTGAGATCATGGAAGATGCAAAGACAAATGCAGACAGACAGAGCAAAGCGGTCATCAGCCAGGCTAATGAAGAGGCTCAGCGTATCATCGAGAGAGCAGAAGAAGACGCAGCCAGAATGAAGCGTAATGCTTTCGAATCCATGAAAGATGATATTACTGATCTCTCAGTACAGATTGCAGGTCACGTAATCGGTGATGCAATATCCAAGGAAACTCTTCATAAATCTGCTGAAAAGTACACAGAAGAGATCCTGGAACAAGAGGTAGCAAAGAGTGAGTAATAACACCGGTGACAATTTAGACCAGAAGTCACAGAGCAAGAGCAGGAGCAAAGGTCCTTCTCTTCGTATTGAGACTGCAGGTGACATCCCGGAAGACAAGCTTACCAGGGTTGCTGCCAAGTTTGCCGAAGTAAATGAGATCGAAGACTACCGTCTGTCCATTGAGCAGCGTGACGATCTCATCGGAGGTTTTATTGTTTACTATCAGGGAAGCCGTTACGATTATTCGGTTAAGGGTCAGCTCAGCAGAATGGGCACTTTTATCAAGCGTACACGTACGATTGATACTTCAGATTCTTCTGCTGCTCTTACCAAGGAAGATTTCCCTGTAACCAAGGTTAAGGAAGATTTGGAGCAAGCCATAGAGCAGTTCCCTGAATCTCACTTCCTGAGTATTGATAATGTCGAACTCTTGTCACTAAGAGACGATGAGATTGATAAGCGTGTCCGTGATGCTTTCGCTTATACGGATTTTAAGGACGAAATCGGTAAAGTTGCATCGATTTCAGATGGTGTAGCTTCAGTTACAGGCCTTCGTAACTGTATGCTCAATGAGCTGATCGCGTTTTCTTCAGGTGCAACCGGTATTGCAATGAATCTTGAGAAGACTAAGGTCGGCGTTGTTCTCTTAACAGGTGAAGATACCGTTGTTGAGAGCATGAGCTGTAAGCGTACCATGACTACATGTTCCGTACCTGTAGGTATGGGACTTTTGGGAAGAGTAGTAGACGCTCTGGGTCATCCTATCGATGGCAAGGGCGTTATCAGATATGTAGAAGAGCGTCCGGTCGAATCACCGGCACCCACGATCATTGAGAGAGCACCTGTTGATACTCCGCTGTTTACGGGTATAACTGCCATCGATGCGCTTACTCCTATCGGAAGAGGCCAGAGAGAGCTCATCATCGGTGACCGTCAGACAGGTAAGACCTCAATCGCGCTTGACGCGATCATCAATCAGAAGGATCAGGATGTCATCTGTGTCTATGTTCCCATCGGACAGAAGATGGCTAATATCGTTTCCACGGCAGGACTGCTTGAAAAGCACGGAGCAATGGGCTATACGGTCATTGTTGCCGCATCTGCTTCAGAGTCGGCTGCCATGCAGTATATTGCTCCTTTCGCTGCTTGTGCCATAGCTGAGAAATTCATGTACGACTATCATAAGGATGTGCTTATCGTATATGATGACCTGTCAAAGCATGCTCAGGCATACCGTGCCATTTCGTTACTCCTCAGAAGACCTCCGGGAAGAGAAGCTTATCCGGGTGATGTTTTCTATCTGCATTCAAGACTTCTCGAGAGATCTGCAAAACTTTCGGAGGAGCTTGGCGGAGGCTCGATCACGGCACTTCCTATCGTTGAGACTCAGGGTAACGATATCTCGGCATACATTCCGACAAATGTTATCTCTATTACGGATGGACAGATCTATCTGTCACCAGAATTGTTCTTCTCAGGTCAGAGACCTGCCGTTAATGTCGGTTTGTCAGTATCACGTGTAGGCGGTGCTGCCCAGACTAAGGCTGTCAAGAAGGTTGCGGGACCTCTGCGTATTTCACTTGCCCAGGCACGTGAGATGGCATCTTTCTCGCAGTTCGGTTCTGATCTTGATGAGAATACACAGCTCCAGATCAAGAGAGGTACGGTCCTTAATGAAGTGTTGAAGCAGGAGAGATTCTCACCGCATACAATGGCTTCAGAGGTCATCCTTCTTTATTGTGCGACAACTGATAAGTTTAACTTCCTTGCAACGGAAGATATTTATGAGTTCTATATGGCACTTCTGGCTGATATCAAACTCCGTCACTATAACATTCTTGAAGAACTGACTGACGGACTTGAATTAACTGATGAGATAAAGTCTGAGATCGATTCGGCATACGAGGAATACAAGGAAACATTCCTTGCAAACAACGTGGAGTATACCGAGGAAGACTGACCTTATGGAAAGCTTCAGCGAGATCAAGAAAAGAATGAAGAGCGTCAATGACATTAGTCAGATGACTAATGCCATGAAGCTTGTCTCCAGCGCTAAAATGCGCCGCTCACAGCTGCTTCACGACAATATGTATCCGTTTTTCCTTTTCTGCGTTGAGAGCATGCAGGAAATGATCCGCAGAAATGAACACCTGGATAATCCGTTCTTTGTTTTGGACCAGAAACAGCAGGGTGAGACATGGAAGATCGGTTACTATGTATTGTCGGGCGATCAGGGACTCGCAGGAGCTTATAACAATAACATGGTAAGGATTACCGAAGACCATGTCAGAGCCAAGATCCTTGATAACACTCAAAAGGGCATGTCGACTTCATATGAACTTAATGTATTCGGACGTCTGGCCAGAGAGAAGCTTATCAAGAACGGCTATAACGTAAATTCGGATTTCTCATTCCCGATCTCTGAACCTACTTACTTCGATGCAAAACAGGTTAGCGCAATAATGAGAAACCGTTTCCTTAGGGATGATTTTGATCTGGTTTATCTTTTGTATACCCGTATGGAATCGTCCGTAAAGATGGAGCCGGTAGCACTGAGACTTTTACCGGTAGATACAAAATCCATTTCGAGAGTGCTTCCTGACAGACTGGATGATGCAGGTATCGCAACGTTATCCGGTTCCGACTTGCAGTATTTTCCGAATTCAGATGCGGTATTCGATTACCTCATCGATTCATATACCAACGCAATGGTTTTCGGTGCAATGGTGGATGCTTTTGCAAGTGAGCAGACAGCAAGACTCACCGCAATGGAGAATGCGACTGATAACGCAGAAGAAATGATGAAAAAGCTTGAACTTATGAGTAACCGTGCACGTCAGGCAAAAATCACGACGGAACTGACGGAAATCGTCAACGGTGCTCAGCAGGCAGATAAGATGTGAGGATAAAGATATGGCATATGGCAAAGTTATACAGATTATTGGACCTGTAGTAGACTGCGAATTTACAAAGGGAGAGATCCCCAGAATAAACGAAGCAATCAGGATTATGAGGAAGATGCCTTCCTCAACTGCTGATGCCATTCCGTCTGCAGAGGAACTGGATGTCATAAAGAGTGACAATGATGTTTATGTTGAAGTATTGCAGCAGAGAGGTAACAATGTCGTAAGATGCGTTTCCTTTAATGCTACTGAAGGCCTGACAAGAGGTCTTATCTGTGAATCAATGGGATCATCCATTAAGGTTCCAGTAGGTGAGAAAATAACGGGCAGACTTTTCGATGCCATCGGACATCCTATCGACAACAAGGGTGAAGTTACGAGTGATGCCATGTGGCCTATTCACAGACCGGCCCCTTCATTTACTGAACAGTATCCTGCAGAGCAGATGCTCGAGACAGGAATCAAAGTAATCGACCTTCTCGTTCCTTTCTCAAAAGGCGGTAAGATCGGTCTGTTCGGAGGTGCCGGAGTAGGTAAGACGGTCCTTATCCTTGAGCTTATCCGTAACATCGCCAGTGAGCACGGCGGATATTCCGTATTTACTGGCGTCGGCGAGCGTTCACGTGAAGGTAACGACCTCTGGAATGAGATGAAGCAGTCCGGAGTACTCGATAAGACCATCATGGTATTCGGTCAGATGAATGAGACATCCGGTGCAAGAATGAGAGCACCTCTTACAGGTCTTACCATGGCCGAGTATTTGAGAGATGAGAAACATAAGGATGTGCTCCTGTTTATCGATAATATCTACAGATTCGTACAGGCAGGATCGGAGGTTTCAGCCCTGCTCGGACGTATTCCTTCTGCCGTTGGTTATCAGCCGACACTTGCAGGAGAAGTTGGTGAACTTCAGGAGAGAATTACATCCACAAGAAACGGTTCCATCACATCCATCCAGGCCGTTTACGTTCCTGCAGATGATATTACTGACCCTGCACCTGCCACGACATTCTCACACCTTGATGCGAATATCGTATTGTCCCGTGCGGTAGTTGAGCTTGGTATCTATCCTGCTGTAGATCCTCTTGAATCTTCTTCAAGAGTTCTTACGGAAGAAGTAGTAGGTTCTGAACATTACCATGTTGCGCGTAAGGTTCAGGAGATGCTCCAGAGATATAAAGAACTCCAGGACATCATCGCCATTCTCGGTATGGAAGAACTCTCGGAATCTGACAGGATCATGGTATCACGTGCACGTAAGGTTCAGAGATATCTGTCCCAGCCTTTCTTCGTAACGGCTGACTCTACGGGATTTGCTCCGAGATATGTTCCTGTTGAAGAGACTGTAAAAGCTTTCGGTGAATTGATCTCAGGTTCTCTGGATCACATTCCTGAGCAGTGTTTCTTCATGAAGGGCGGACTTGACGACATTATCAACGCTTATAAGGAAACTAACACTTAATCTACTTTTATGGCAGACAACGTAAGTCACAAAATTAATCTGCTGATCGTTACACCTTACGAAGATTTCTTCGAAGGAATGGTAAACAGTGTCAGTATTCCCACCGTTGACGGTGAATTCGGTTTCATGGCCGGACACTCTCCATTTGTTGCCGCTATAGAGCCGGGAACATGTACGATGAGGATCAACAATGAAATTAAGCATTGTATGCTGTCGGAGGGTTACTGCGAAGTAAGCGGCATGCTCGCTCTCATTGTATGCAATTCTGCGGAGTGGCCTGAAAACCTGAGGATCAGACGTATGGTTGAATCTTACAAGGCTGCAATAGAAGAACTCAAAACACATAGGAATGAGGCTGGTCAGCAGGTTTTTCCTGAAGACAGCATCGCGAAAGGCAAGCGTGCTCTTGCAAGAATACGTTTCATAGAAAAATATGGTTCCGACCAGCAGAAGGAAAGAATTGCTTCACTTAAAAAGAGTGAATTCCCGAACGGTGTTCTCCCAAGGTTACAGTAATTATGCAGAAACGCAAAGGTATTTCAATTCTTGGCTACGGCTGCATGAGATTCATTTCCAAGAACGGCAAGATCGATTTTGATAAGGCTGACAAAGAATTCATGCGTGCATACGAGCTTGGTGTCAATTATTTTGATACGGCATATATTTATCCCGGTAATGAGGAAATCGTTGGCAGGATCATTGAGAAAAACAATATAAGAGATAAGATCAATCTTGCCACCAAGCTTCCTCAGTATCTTGTTAAGAGCAGAGCTAATTTGGATAAGTATTTCGATGAAGAATTAAAGCGTCTGAGAACAGATTACATAGACTACTATCTGATGCATCACATGACTGATCACACCCAGTGGGAAAAGCTTGAAGCACTTGGCATTAGGGAATGGCTTGCTGAGAAGAAGGCAGAAGGAAAGATCCGTCATGTAGGTTTCTCGTTCCATGGTACAACTGAAGAGTTTCTTAAGATTCTTAACAGTTATGATTGGGAGATGTGTCTTGTTCAGTACAACTATGTGGATGAACATACGCAGGCAGGTAAAGCAGGCGTTCATGCCGCAGCTGAAAAGGGAATACCGGTAATGATCATGGAGCCATTAAGAGGCGGCAAACTGGTTGATTTACTTCCCGAGAAAGCAAAGAAGAAAATTGCGGACGATCCTCACGGCTGGACTCCGGCTGAATGGGCATTCAGATGGCTCTGGAACCAGGAAGACGTTACCTGCGTCTTGTCAGGAATGAATTCCATTGAGATGGTAGAAGAAAACTGCCGTATAGCAAGTGAAGCGCAGGCAGGTGCATTTACCGATGAAGAACTTCAGTTCCTGGCAGGCATCAAGCAGATAATCATTGATACTACAAAGGTTAACTGTTCAGGTTGCAGATACTGTATGCCCTGTCCCAAGGGAGTTAACATTCCCGGAATATTCTCATGCTACAATCACATGTATTCTGAGAGTAAGAGTTCCGGACGACTTGAATATTTCCAGACCATAGCATTGCGTTCTGACCCGTGTGAGGCCAATCTTTGCGTTAAATGCGGAAAGTGTGAGCAGCATTGTCCTCAGAACATTCCCATCAGAGAGAAACTTGTTGAAGCAGACAAAGCTCTTAATCCGCCATTTATCAAGCTTTACAATAAAGTTGCGAAGAGAGTAATGGTTGGAAAGAAAAAGAAGAAGGGTTAATAGCCCGCTTTAACCGTGTTTTCTACGGCAAATCTGAATTCGACATCTCCAACAGTGATCTTCTGTCCGGGTTTGATCTCATAGCTTCTTCCGTTTTCAACCGGTGAATCTTCTATATATGTTTTTCCTGACCCTTTAGACGGTTCCAGATAGAATGATTCGTTTTTCTTTCTGATCACGGCATGCAGGGGTGAGATAAGCGGATTATCAATGACTATGTCTGACAGAAAACAGTCAGAACCTATATAAGTCTCATCAAGGTAAATGGAATACTGCGGGTTTATGTCTTTGCATTCTGACAACAGTGAGAGCTTGCCTGAAACAAGTGGAGCAAATTTGCAGGAGGTGTTTTCTGATCTTTGTTCTGAAAAAGTGTTATCAGTTATCTGTGTTTCTTTATCAGAGAATAATATGGAACTTCTCCGTTTTGAGATTTTCTTATTGTTCTCACGCTTTTTCTTTTCTTCGTTCTTCTTTTGGCTGATGAACACACTGACTAAAATGAATACTGATAACAGGAAAAGAAGGAAGCCTGAGATATACATTCTGCTGATCAGGAGACCTGCTGAGATCAATGCTGATAAACAGGATAAGATCAGATCTTTTTCTGATTTTGAAAGTCTTTTTGCAGTGTGGGATGTATCCGTTGAACCCGGATAGGATTCATCTCCGGAATCAGCTGCCGTATATTCATCTTCATTTGTTCCGCTTATTATGCCTGCTATTTTCAAAAACATTTCTTCATTGTTTTCTTTTACGCAATGAACTAATGCGTTTTTCTCATCATCTGTAATGACTGTTTTGAAGAAATCGCAGCTGAGAAGTCTTTCCAGCCTTTCAGCTCCAAGGGATGAGAGGCATAGATCATTGGGATTGCTTTTGACAGGAAGACAGCATAGCTTAAGTAAAATGCCTTCCGGATCTGTAAAGACCATATCAGGATCCAAAACAATTGTTGATGGTGAGATCAAATTATCCAGAAACTTAACGAATGAATAAAAAAGGTCCCCGGCGGATCTTCGCCTCTGTTCAAGCAGTTTTGCTTCTTTCTTGCGTATAGATAACTTCTTTTGTGAGGGTGATACGGAGAATTCTTTGTCGGTTATCTGTATGAAGTCAGAGAATTCAAAACAACACAATACTCCAGAACCTATATATTCAGTGCTGGGTTTCAGATAGAAGTCAGATTTGTTTCCGGCAATTACCTCTTCGGCATAAGCGCATAATCTATCCGGAGTATCTAACTTCTCATAAGCATAGTATCCGAAGGGTCCCTTTTTTATTTGCATCGTAATAATCCTTATAAATTGTGTTTCAGAAAATGAAGTAAGTGGAAAATCTATCAGAATGCGTCTGTTATCTTGCTGTCGTCAAAACAAAAATCCATTACCTTCTGAGCATATTCCGAGAGTCCCGTTCTGAATAGAAGGGCTAATGCTACCAGTACCGCGATTATGATTACTATCTCTACGGTTCCCATACCTTTTTTGTTAAGCCGTTTCCTGTTATTTCTCATAGTTTTTCCTCCTTTATATGCCGAGTGAGATAATTGCCGGAGTCATGGCGACCATCAGTACGCTTATGAAATCAAGCGTCATGGGGATGATCATTCCTAATGCTTCGCGTTCCTGGCGTTTGCGTGAAGCGTTTCTGCACAGTCCCCAACATGACTGTGCCTGAAGATTAAGCATGTTTAGTACTTCGGATGTCCCGAGACGCCCGTATCTGGCAATCAGTAAAAGTGCTGCCTGGGCTTCCGGAATCTGTATTCTTAATGAGAATTTCTCAACAGCGTCCGAAGCAGATATTCCGCTCAGAATCATTGCTCTTAAGTTCTTTATTTCAAGTGACAGACTCTTATTCTCTCCAAAGGCCTTTGAGCATATTGAGATTGCTTTTGGAAGCTGCATTCCTGATTCGAGAAGTGTGGATATGAGACACAAAAACAAGGGGATGTCACTCATGAGATCTTCTCTTTTGCGTTCTACATCCGATCTGATCTCATAACCGCCAAGAAATAACATGGCTGCGGTAAAGAAGACCGCATATACCGGATTCTTTCCAAGACTCATTAGTATTGCAGTGAATAAAATAAGTGATGCGATACCGGTCATGAGCTGCTTTTTCAGATATTGTTCGTAAGACAGATCCGGATTGACCGACAACTCGTTAAACAGTTCGTGTCTGGCAGTAATGAAACTTGCAGGAAAAAGCTTTTTAACAAGCCTGGTAAGCGGTGTAGCTTGAACTTTGCCGCCTGTCTGCGTATTGACAGCCAGTTCTGACCTGTATGCTTTTCTGCCTTTTTCGTGTGACATGAACCTTAACAGCATTGCGTATGCAATGGTGCAGATTCCAAATGCGACGGCCAGTATTGCCGAGCCTGTTCTTGTGCTCCTTGCCATATCAAGATATTCGCTGCTCATGTAATTGAGCGCAAATGTAACGCCGAAAGGCATGACACAAAGAATAGCCGCTTCTGCGTTTTTGCCTGCATTAGATGCTGCAATCTCTCCCTGGACCGCATTTAATTCTGACAGCATCTGGCACGAGCTTCTTAATATGGACAGGCTGTTATTTCCAATCTCACCTGATATGGCAAGCGCGTGGAACACAGGAACAGTCTCAGGGAAAGAGATCTGTTGTGCAAATATATTGAGTGATTCTTCCAAACTGACGTGAAGTTTCAGATTGTTTTCCAAGTTTATAAGCGGCTTTAGCAGCATCGAACGTTTTCCGAATGTTCTCTCTATAACCGGCCTTATCAACAGCAGTGATTTTTCAATGGAGTACCCGCTCGATACGCTTGTGCATAGAACCTGAAGAAGAACCAGCAGCTGTGTCCGCATGTGCCGGTAGTTATTGGAGTAGATCTTCTTCATGGCTTCCTTCCAAGGGAATATGCTTAAGATTACTGCCAGCACAAGCCTTATTAATTCAGAGCTTATGAACAGTCCTGATGCAAAGTAAACCGCGGCTGCAAACATAGGGTATATCCAAATCGTTTTTAATAAGAAAAGAGGGAAGGAATGACTGCTCTTACGCGCGGTATTCCATTGCTCTTTTGATATCTTCATCGCTTGCGACACGCTCAAGACCTTCTCCTCCTTTGTTTTTATATAGCGTCTTCAGTCTGTATTCGTGATCTTTTGGAGGCATGACCTCGCAGATCTCATCTATGTATCTTTTGCCCTCACGGCTTCTCATTATGTGAAGTACGATGTTTATTCCCATTGATACCTGTGAAAGGATTGCATCGTAGGGAAGACTTGAACCTGACATGATCATTGCAGTCAGGCGTTCCATCATTTCCAGGCAGGAATTGCTGTGTCCTGTAGACATTGAACCGGGATGCCCGCTTGTAAGGCAGGAGAGAAGATCAGCACTTTCTTTTCCTCTGACCTCACCAACTATGATTCGGTCCGGGCGCATTCTGAGAGATGCCCTGATCATCATGCCGATGTTGACTTCGCCTGTTCCGTCAGGTCCGGGAAGTCTTGCTTCCATTCGAACCAGATTGTCTATTCCTTTAAGGTTTAGCTCGGCAGAATCTTCAATCGTTACGATGCGTTCATTGTGAGGAATAAAGCCGCTCAGGCAATTCAAAAATGTGGTTTTTCCTGAACCGGTTCCGCCGCACAGGAAAATCGTTCTTTTGTTTCTTACACACTCGGCGAGAAATCTTGCTGCTTCTTCACTTATGAAGTTCTGTCTTATGAGTGTAACTATGTCATGTTTTATGCCCGTGAATTTTCTTATCGTGACTGTGGTTTCTCCTGATATCGGGGGAAGAACGGCATTTGCTCTTGAACCGTCAGGTAGTCTCAAGTCTGCAATTGGATTGGCTTCGTTTAGCGGTCTGTTCTGGTTTGCGAAGAAACATGAGATGCAGGTCTTCAATGATTCTTCGTCTTTGAATGCCAGATCGGATTTGTATAGAATTCCGCCTCTTTCGTAGAAGATCTTATGTGGACCGTTAACCATTATTTCAGTGACGGAGGGATCTTCCATTAACGGTTCGATGATATCAAGTCTGCGGAGTGAATTAAACACGGATTGAGCCATCTCACGCTTCTGCTCGAGATTCATTCTGTAAGACGTATTCTCTGAGATTACATCGGATATGATCTCGCGAAGCTTCTCATCTGACGGATCAGTCTCGCCGGATATTGTATTAAGAACGCAATAGGTGATCTGCTCCTTGATGTCTTCTGTCCTTGTAGCGGAGGTCATCATACGACAAGTCTCCTTTGGTCAAAATTGTTGTCGGAATCAGTTGTGACTCCGGAATAAAAAACAGAGATTCTTTCACCACCGAGTGCCTTTGTTAGTAGTGCAATGAGTTCTCTTGTTCCGATGTCCTCTGAACTTGCCGTAGGAAGCAGTAAGTATACTTTGTCACAGCTGCTAAGGAGCTCCGGCAGATCCTTGGTACGGAAGCCTTCTATTACCGTGATCACATTTGAAAATCTTGAAGAAGAGTGAGCAAGACTTGCCGCGTGATTGATAAGTGTGATAGAACGCTCCACGCCCAGATCATAAACATCGTCAAATCCTTTGGTGCTGCCGGGAGTCAGGAAACCGTATTCGTCCATGTTGCAGTATTTGAGAATGTCTTCGGGATTAAATTTTCTTGATCTGCATGCTTCAAGAAGCGAAGTCATGTTGCATCCTGAAGCAGGCTTCATGGACGTACGGAGTTTGCTTGTCAGATCGAGTCTTATGTTGAAGTCGGAATCTGGCAGTTCAGTACTCAATTCCCGTATAAATCTGTCTCTGGCATCTGTATAGACAAACGGAAGGACAGCGTATAAAGAACCTGTTATATGTTTTGGATATGCCGTAATATCTTCTTCAGATCTCAGCATAGCTATCAGCCTTGCACAGTCTATTATGCCGCTGTCTTCCGTGAGCCTGATTGGTGAGGCAGATGTATGAGTGATGTCATTTGTGTTGATGTCAGCAGGATCGTATATGACACGCGTATATGTGCTGAGCTGATCTAAATAATCCTGCTCGTCGATATAGGGATCAACTATGTAGGCATCTGGGAAAAAACTTATGAGTCTTTTCTTAAGAAGCGAATATACATATTCGTTTTTCTCATAGATTTTTATAGTGAATGCCATAACCGGTTACCCCCCTTTGATCTGATTTGCTGATAAGCGGATTGTAAGGCCCTGAAGACACGGATAAAAGCGACAAAATCCGACAAAAACTGACAAGGAAAAAGCGGAGAAATAGTGTTTGGACGAGGGTAATAAATTAATTAATATTATTAACAAATCGCTGCTTCCGATTCATTTTTGAAAACTTTTTTCAATGGGAAAACTGCATGACGGGCAATTGACAAAGCATAAATGAATAAGTACAATCTTGTCGTTACAATTTAAAATTCATTGCTTATCAAGAGAGGCTAGAGGGACCGGCCCGTTACAATAGCCCGGCAACCGCGGAGAGCAGCGGTGCCAATTCCGGCAGGGAAACCTGAAAGATGAGGATCGTTTATATTAAGCGCAGGCCTTCTCCTTTCGGGGGAGGTTTTTTCATTGTAAAGCAATGAGTAGAAAGGAAAGATTATGAGAAACAAAAAAGGAAACTGGCTGTTCACTTCGGAATCAGTTACTGAGGGACATCCTGACAAGATCTGCGACCAGATCTCTGATGCAGTGCTCGATGCTATCTTAGAGCAAGACAGCATGGCACGTGTTGCATGCGAGACTTGCACGACAACGGGCATGGTACTCGTTATGGGTGAGATCACGACATCTGCTTACGTTGACATTCCTTCAATCGTAAGAAACAAGATTGCTGAGATCGGTTATAACTCAAGCGAAATGGGATTTGACAGCAAGTCATGTGCAGTACTTACATCCATCGATGAGCAGTCTCCCGATATTGCCATGGGCGTTAACGAGTCTTATGAGGCCCGTCACGGCGGTGAGAAGGAACTCGACACGGGTGCTGGTGACCAGGGTATGATGTTCGGTTATGCAAACGACGATACACCTGAGCTGATGCCTATGCCCATCGCTCTTGCACACAGACTTACAAGACGTCTTACAGAGGTCCGTAAGAACGGTGCAGAGTTCTTAAGACCTGACGGTAAGTCACAGGTTACAGTTGAATACGAGAACGATAAGGTTAAGAGAATCGATGCAGTAGTCATTTCAACACAGCACAGTGCGGATGTTACTCTCGAATACCTTGAAGAATACATCAAGGCGAACGTCATCAAGCCCGTTATTCCTGCTGAACTTATGGATGAGAATACAAGAATCTACATTAACCCTACAGGCAGATTCGTTGTAGGCGGTCCCCAGGGTGACTCAGGTCTTACGGGCAGAAAGATCGTAGTTGATACATACGGCGGATTTGCACGCCACGGCGGCGGTTGCTTCTCCGGTAAGGATCCGACGAAGGTTGACCGTTCCGCATGCTACATGATGCGTTATGTTGCAAAGAATATCGTAGCTTCCGGACTTGCAAAAGAGTGCGAAGTTCAGGTAGCGTATGCCATCGGTGTTGCAAAGCCGGTATCAGTAATGGTGGATACATTCGGTTCAGGTAAGATCAGTGATGAACAGCTCACGGAGATCGTTAACAAGGTGTTCGATCTCAGACCTGCAGCCATCATCAGAGATCTTGATCTCAGAAGACCTATCTATGGTCAGACAGCAAGCTATGGCCACTTCGGCAGAACTGATGTTGAGCTCCCTTGGGAGAAGACAGATAAGGTAGAAGAGCTCAAGAAGCTTGCCGGAATCTGATTAGAGGACAATATAAGATTCATTTGCCCGGTGGAAGTCTCAACTTTCGCCGGGCTTATTGTTTTAGCAGATTTTGTTTGTTAGAGTTTTCGAAAGAAAACGGAAAGCTGTCAGGTTATGGATAAAGACTCCAACGACAAGAAGCCTTTTACACTTACTGTGTCAGATATCGGCAGTGAGATAGACGAAAAGAAGGTTACATGCATTAAAGTATTTTGCCCGAGAAGAGAGAATAATTTCGTCTCTTTTCTTTGTGACGGCAGATTTACCGTTGCGGGCAAGTCGAAGGTTGACATAGTTGAAGGCGGCACTTACATAATCTCGGGCAAAGTGACTGAGTGGAATAACAGACCTCAGGTTACACTTAAGAAAATCCGTGTGGATGAAGACGCGGGTGAAGCACCACTCATCGGTGCATTCCTCGCAGATAACATAAGCGGTCTTGGCAAAGCAACTGCAGAAGTCCTGGCAGAAAAATTCGGGCGCGAAATACTGAAGGTCTTAACAGAGACACCGGAAAAGGCTGCTTCGGAGGTGAAGGGTTTGTCTGCATCCAGAGCCATGGAGATCTGCGATGCGATCGTAGAGAATATGGAATTCTTTGAGCAGGGCCTGGAAGCCAAACTCATGGGTTTCTCCCAGTCTCAGATAAAGCTGTTGAAGAACTTTGGCAAACTTGACTGCGAAGCGATAAGAAAGACTCCGTTCAGTCTGATGGGTCACGGCATAGCGGGATTTGAACTGCTTGACAGGATCGCATTGGGAGAGGGAGTAGAAGCTGCCGATCCGGAGAGGATTGCCGCAGCATTATATCAGGCGTGCATTTATCTTCACGAAGATACGAAGTCCACTTCGCTTAATCCGCAGGATGTAAGGAGAAGGGCATTGGAATACGTAAATGTCCATGATGCAAAGCTTACTTCAGAACAGTTTTCGGGTGCTTTTAAAGAGGGAGCTGCCCGTGCAATAGAAGATAAGAAGATTGCTGTATTCAAATTCGATTCTGGCAAATGTGCCGCGTGTGATCCTGAAGATGAGGATGCGAGATTTGCTTCAATGAGTTATTTTGCATCTGAACTTGCAATAGAACGCCGCATTAATGAGATGCTCAAGACAAAGACCAATCCGCCTGCAAGGGATGAGAGCGACAGGATCTTAAATGATGTCGCAGCTGAACTCGGAATCATTCCGGATAAGTCACAGCTCGAGGCTTTATATCTTTGTATGTACAGTCCGATAAGCATCATTACCGGAGGCCCAGGTACGGGTAAGACTACAATAATGGGAATATTGGGCGAATATTTCAGAAAGAATAAGATCAGCTGCATCTTTGCAGCACCGACCGGAAGAGCTGCAAAGAAACTGTCTGAAGCAAGCGGGTTTGAAGCATCAACCATTCATAGGCTTTTGGGTGTCAAACGTACCATTGATGCTGATGACGAAGACATGCTTCCCGATGACCGTGCCGGTCAGTATAACAGTCTGCTTTTTGTTCATGGTAAGGATAACCCGCTGCAGTGCCGTGTGATCGTTATCGATGAAATGTCGATGGTAGATACCATGCTTTTCAGACATCTTCTTGATGCAACTGCAAAGGGAACTTCAGTGATCCTTGTTGGTGATCCGGACCAGCTTCCGTCAGTCGGATGCGGAGATGTATTAAGAGATCTTATCTCGTGTAATTCAATTCCGAAGGTGAGACTTGATGCGCTTCACAGACAGTCAGATGACGGCACCATCGCTTCCAATGCGGGACTGATCCTTGAAGGAAAAGAACCTGCTTGTACAGGCGTTGATTTTGAGATCATCAGTTGCAAGAGTGAGGATGAAGCACAGGAAGTTATTACTGGGATTTATACCAGACATAAGAATGAAGACATTATTTGCCTTACGCCGACCAAGAATGAGAACGTCGGCTTGGGAACGGTCCAGCTTAATAAACTGATACAATCACTTGAAGAAAGAGATGACCTGAAAGTTTTGAAGAAGGGGCAGAGTCTTGTGCTTCATCTGGGTGACAGGGTTATGCAGAATAAAAACGATTATTCAACTGAGTGGATCGATCCTTTTACGGGTGAAGTCTCTCAGGGAATTTTTAATGGTGAACTCGGTATCGTCAGTGATATTGATCCGCTTAATAATACTGTCACCATCACTTTCGATGAAGGCAAGACTGCGCAGTACAAAGGAAAACTCCTTGAGAATATTGAACTTGCATATGCCGTTACGGTTCATAAGTCACAGGGTTGTGAGTTTGACAGGGTAATAATCGCACTAGGCAAGATGAATGCACTGCTCTATAAGCGGAGCCTCCTTTATACCGCCGTTACAAGAGGCAGGATGAATGTCACTGTGGTTGAAGTAGAGGGAACATTAAAGAAGTTCTTAAACGGTCCCAAGGATGATGTCAGACAGACCTGTTTAAGAGACCTGCTTAAGACTGTCGATTACAGGAGAAACAAGTGATGACAGCCATCAGAACCGCAGTCGGGGAAGGCATTTCAAATGAGATGAGGGAAGCTCTCAAAGAAGCAGTGAACCTTATTCTTCCATATAAGTGTGCCATTTGCGGAAATGTATCAGATACGGAAGGCCGCTTCGGTGAATATAACAGGCTGTATAGAAAACTCTACGGTACAGATAATGAACTCCATATCTGCGGGAATTGTCTGTCAGCACTGAACTGTCATGAAGAAGACAGAAGATGGCTGTTATGCCTGTCGAATCCAATGGAGGGAGATCCCTATCCGGGACTGGCACTCTATATGCAGTATCCATATAAGGGAATAGTCAGTTGCGCGGTTCCGAAGATCAAGTTCGGCAAACAGATACAACTCGCAAGATTTTTCGGTTGTCTCTTAGGTTCAAGTCTTCTGTGTGAAGGTATAGAGGCAGACCTTGTCATTCCGGTACCTTTGTCTGAACAAAGATACAAAGAGAGAGGGTTTAATCAGGCAGGTGAAATGGCTTATCCTATAGCTGCAATGAACCACATACCGTTTGCCGGTAACTGTCTTGTAAGGACGAGAGATACCAAAAGACAGGCAAAGATAAAAGATGCAGGAGAGAGGACGCGTAATGTTGCGGGAGCTTTCCGTGTAAATGAAGATTGGGATGTAACGGATCTTACGGTTCTTCTGGTTGATGATGTTGCAACTTCGGGTTCGACACTTCATGAAGCGGCTACGGCTCTGTATAAAGCCGGTGCTTCACAGGTTTTATGCGTTGCTTTTGCAGGAAACAGATCGGTTATGAATGCTGAACCGTATTAAACGATTATCAGACAACGCCAGACAGTCTCAACATGCTTGCAGTGAGCACATAGATAATGTCGATCAGAGCTGAAGCAATAACAAGTACGAACCAGACTTTTCTGACACTGAACTTTCTGTTCTTGCGGAGTTCGTCGTGAAGAGGCGTCGTAATGTTCTTGAAAAGAATGATCTTCTTCTTGGTAAGTCTTCCGACTGTGATCTTAAGGATGGAAATTCCGCCGTCACAGAGGAAAGGGAGACCTATTATGAAATACAGGAACGGTACCCTGCAGTAGATCGCGAAGAATGCAATAAAGAATCCGAGAGATCTTGAACCGGCGTCACCCATAAGCATCTTTGAAGGGTGGAAATTGAAGAGAAGGTAAGCAAGAACGCAGGGCATGAATACGGCTGTAACGAGGATGGAATTGAAATCAAATACGGAAGCAGCCATGAATCCCATAAGGAATGTAGTGAATACCGCGATTATTGAGAGCGATCCGGACAGACCGTCGATACCGTCTGTTGCGTTGGTGGCGTTTATTGAAACAATGAAAAGTATTACGGCGAGAATGTAGAACAGAACGGGGTGAATGTCAAAATATGCGCCTGTGATCGCAATGTAAACGCGGGTTCCGAAGAAGTGAACGCAAATGAATGCTCCGATAAGTGAAACAACTACGTCTAAAGCACCTTTAACATATTCGTTCCATGGGTTTTTGGATCTGTCATCAAGCCAGCCGGTTACCATCTCCGCGAGTACGGCAAGAAGTCCGAAGCCTAATCCAGCTACGGCATTACCGCTCTCAAAGAGACCTTTGGTTGTGGTTACGGGTTTAACGATAAAGCAGACTACTGCAGAAACTATAAGAAAAACAAGTGTGAAGTAGAATCCTACACCTGTGGGCTTACCGATATTGACCTCTGCGCCCTGTGCGAACTTACGGCCGCGGTCATGTCCTAAAATGATCTTCTCGCCCGGAAGGAACTGAAGAAGAACGAATGTAATGACAAAGCCTGCAACGCAGCCAATAGCCATTTTTATGATGAAATCCATTAAGCATCCTCGCACATTAGGTTTTATGACAAAAAGCATTATACATAAAAAATATTGACTGTAGAAATGGCAAATCATTCAATAAATCAAGCCGATTTGCTCGTAGTAGTTGGCTAAATGTGTTAACATATTTTCCTGTAATAAGGAGAAATAATATGGATTACAAAGATTTAATTGCTTCTAATCTGCACGATTGTACCGGTCTTGATAAGGACCAGGTATTAGGACTTATCGAGATACCTCCGAAGCTTGAGCTCGGCGACTTCGCTTTCCCTTGCTTCGTTCTCGCTAAAACGCTTCATAAGGCACCTCCCATGATCGCCAATGAACTCAAGGAATCACCTGAACTGGTGAAGGGTTTTGACGGTGCCGTAACTGTTGACGCAGCAGGTCCTTACATTAATTTCAGGATCGACAGAGGCGTTCTGGCCAAGACTGTCGTATCCGAGATAATTTCAGAGGGAGACCAGTACGGTAACAGAAACATCGGTGAAGGCAAGAACGTCATCATCGAGTTCTCATCTCCTAACATTGCAAAGCCTTTCCATGTAGGCCATGCATTCACGACCATTCTTGGTAATTCGCTTTCGAATATCTATACCAGACTCGGCTATAACGTAATCAGATTCAATCACCTTGGTGATTACGGCACTCAGTTCGGTAAGCTCATCACAGCTTACAGACTTTGGGGTGACGAGCAGGCCATGAAGGATAACCCGATCGATGAGCTCACAAGGATCTATGTTAAGTTCCATGACGAGTGCAAGGTAAGTCTTGAGGCTGAAAAGGAACTCGAGGATACTGCAAGAGATAACTTCAGGAAGCTCGAAGAGGGTGAAGAAGAGGAAGTAGCTCTCTGGAAGCGCTTCAGAGATCTGAGTCTTGAAGTATTTGAGAAGACATATCAGAGAATGGGCATCAAGTTCGATAACTATAACGGTGAGTCTTTCTATTCATCAAGAATTCCCGCCGTTGTCGAGATGCTTGAGAACAAGGGCCTCCTTGAAGAGAGCGAAGGCGCAAAGGTCGTTAAGCTTGAGGATGAAGGTCTTCCTCCGTGCCTTGTGGTAAAGAGCGACGGAACGACGATCTATGCTTCAAGAGACCTCGCTGCAGTTCTCTACAGACACGAAGAGTTCAATTTCTACAAGAACATCTATGTCGTAGGACTTCCGCAGCAGCTCCACTTCAGACAGGTTTTCGCCGTATTGAAGAAGGCCGGTTATGACTTTGCCGATGACTGCGTACATGTAGGATTCGGTCTTTTGAAGTTCAAGGACAACACTGCATTCTCAACCCGTGCGGGAAACATCATCAAGTTAGATGATTTCCTTGATAAGACAACCGAAAAGACGGCTGAGATCATCAGAAAGAACAGCGAGCTCAGAGGCGGAGATATGACCGATGAGCAGATCGCACAGGTTTCCGAGGTTGTAGGTCTTGGTGCTGTCACATACACATACCTCAAGGCAGGAAGAGAGAAGGATATCTTCTTCGATTGGGACGACATGCTTGATTTCGAAGGCGATACGGCTCCTTATCTCATCTACACATATGCAAGAATCAAGTCCATCCTCAGAAAGGCTGCTGACAGCGGCATTGCAGGCGGTTCGATCGATTCTGCCGCTAACCTCACGGCTGAGGATGAATATGCAGTCATCAGAAGTCTTGCTGACTTCAAGGATGCTGTCGTTAAGGCTGCCGAGAGTTATGAACCCTTCATGATCTCCCGTCAGATCGCTCTCATTGCAAGAAACTTTAACCGTTTCTATAACAATTCGAGAATTCTTAACGTTGAAGACGAAGCAATAAGAGACGCACGTCTCAAGCTCTGTGAGGCAGTTGCTGACTGCCTTAAGTCAGGACTCGACATGCTCGGAATCGGCGTAGTCGAGAAGATGTAAGCATTAGAAAGGCTTAATTCATGGTAGATAACACACCGAGCAGCTCTGTACCGGATTTTAAGGATCTCCAATATACAAGGCCTGACCTTGATAAGTTTACGGAGACAGTACAGAACGTACGATTAAGACTCATGACCGCCAAGACCATCGAAGCGGCTGACGAGGCTTTGGGTGAGTATGAGATAGCTATCAGCTTCTTTGATACCCAGTATGCACTTTGTCAGATTCTTCACGATCTTGATACTTCAAACGAGTTCTATAACACCGAGATGGAGTTTTTCGATGAGGCTTCGGCAAGAGTACAGGAGCTTTGTTCTGCCGTATTATCCGGACTCCTGACATGTCCCTGTGCTGACCTTCTCAAGGTTAAGTACGGTGACATGATCTTCCGTAAGGCAAAGAACCAGAAGGAGATCATCTCAAGTGAGGTCATAGACGATCTTACCGAGGAATCAAGACTTGAGAACGATTACTCCCAGAAGCAGTCTGAAGCTGAGATCCAGTTCGGAACGAAGACGCTTAACTTAAGCCTTATCCAGCCTTATCTCGAATCAACGGTCAGAAACGTCAGACGCGATGCATGCATAGCGCTCGACAAATACTATATGTCCAGAAAAGAGACCTACGATGAGATATACGATAATCTCGTTAAGGTAAGGACAACTGCAGCCAAAAAGCTCGGATATTCAAGTTTTACCGAGCTCGCGTACAAGCGCATGGAACGTTACGATTACAACAGGGAAGACGTTGCTGCATTCAGGGAGAACATCAAGAAATACATCGTTCCTCTTACGATCCAGATAAGAAAGCTCCAGAAGGAGAGACTTGGTGTCGATGAACTGATGTTCCACGATCTGCCTTGTCTGTTTGCTGAAGGCAATCCTGCTCCTGTAATCAACAAGGATACATACGAGGATGCCGCAGGTAAGTTCTTCAGAAGCATTCTGGGCGTTACGCCTAGTTTCTTCGATGTATTGTCAGATCACGGATATACGGATCTTCTGTCCCGTCCTTCGAAGTCAACGGGCGGATACTGCATGTATCTCGAAGATTACTGCATTCCTTTTATCTTCATGAACGGTAACGGAACTTTTGATGACGTTGCAACAGTCGTTCACGAGGGCGGACATGCATATGCGGCTCTGGCAGGTGCAGAGTCATCACCTTTTGTTGAGTGCCTGTCACCGACGCTTGAGACATGCGAGATACATTCCACCTCAATGGAATACATGTCTTATCCTTTCATGGACATCTTCTACGGCAAAAAGGCCGAGCAGTACTGTGAGCTTCACATGACGGAAGGACTCCTGTTCCTTCCTTACGGCTGTATGGTAGATGAATTCCAGCACATCGTTTACGACAATCCCAACATGACTCCCGACGAACGTCACGAGATCTGGAGAATGCTTGAGCAGACATATCAGCCTTATATCAATTACGATGAGAAGGATACGCCTTTCCATGCGTTGGGCGGTGCATGGATGAAGAAGGATCACATCTTCACGACACCGTTCTACTATATCGATTACTGTCTGTCCCAGATCTGCGCTCTTGAACTCTGGGAAGATTCCACGGTCGACATGAAGGATGCCATCGATAAGTACAATACGCTCTGCCAGTTAGGCGGCAGTGATACGTTCTTAAAGCTGATCAAGAAGGCCGGAATCAAGTCGCCTTTTGATGTTGACGTCATAAAGCGTCTGGCATTCAAGTGTGCCGACTTCCTTAACCTGTGAGGATAAGATGCAGCTTCCCGATAGCTTCATAAATGAAATGAATGACTTTTTCACGCGATACGATTATGTACCGCGTGATGGTTTTTATGAGAGTTTTGATAAAGTGCCCCTCAAGGGTGTCAGATTCTCCCGCTCGAAAGTAATCAGCCCTGAACAGGAAACGGAATTCCTCGGTGACATGAACGAGGAGATCAAGCCTGTTACATGGTGCAACGGCGGTTATTACGTTAACAACGAACCCGGCGGCAGAGATCCTCTGTACCATGCGGGTGTTTACTATCCTCAGGAGCCGTCTGCGATGCTGCCTGCGCAGGTAATGGCAGCAAAGCCGGGTGAGATCGTTCTTGACCTCTGCGCTGCTCCGGGAGGAAAAGCATGCAGATTAGGCGAAGACATGCATGGTCAGGGAATCCTCGTTGCAAATGAGATAAGCTTCGAGCGTTCAAAGGCACTGCTGCGCAATATTGAGCGTTCCGGCATCGAAGGACTCGTTATCCTTAATGAAACTCCCGAGAACATCGCTGACAGACTTCCTTTGTTTTTCGATAAGATCCTTATTGATGCACCGTGCTCAGGTGAAGGAATGTTCAGACGCGATAAGAATGCCTGCAAGAGCTATATGAACTATGGACCTAAGGTTTGTGTTCCTCTTCAGGAATCCATACTTGAGGCTGCAGACAAGTGCCTCAAAGACGGCGGTTCCATCGTTTATTCCACATGCACGTTCTGTGTTGATGAAGACGAGAACCAGATAAAGAGATTTATCGAACGTCATCCCGAATACCATGTTAAGGCTCATCCCGAGATCGAAGGAGTAACTCACGCAGGCGAAG
>Ga0265298_10001636_pt1 | contig 32977 bp, 42 predicted proteins | sample AusTroGonzalo_MG_3_FD_193486 | JGI IMG/M metagenome (GOLD analysis project Ga0265298, IMG submission 193486) | Bovine rumen microbial communities from tropical cattle in Woodstock, Queensland, Australia - Gonzalo_01 | ecosystem: Host-associated > Mammals > Digestive system > Stomach > Rumen ... | reverse complement strand
TTTTCCACTGGTGTTTCTGTCTTTTCAACAGCCTTTTCTTCTGTTGTTGTAGTTTCAACAGCATTTTCCACTGGTGTTTCTGTCTTTTCAACAGCCTTTTCTTCTGTTGTTGTAGTTTCAACAGCATTTTCCACTGGTGTTTCTGTCTTTTTGGCTGCCGCCTTTGGAGCAGCAGCCTTAGACTTTGCAACACCTGTGTTCGATTTCTTAGATGTTGCAGCCATTTTAATATAAGCCTCCGCTGTAAGAGATGTTCTTTACAAGACCGAGGTGTTTAGCAGCGCGGACTTCAAGAGCACCGTACATCATTACGAGGAATGGTGTTTCCGCCTTGTCAACAGGAGCAAGCGGGAATGTGCATACAGGGAGAAGCTGAGCGAATGTATAAACATTCTGCATTCTCTTCTTAGGCAGGAAGATCATTGAAGCTGTACCAGGCAGTTCTTCGTTCTTGTCTGCATAAGTTGTAGTAGCGTCACCGCTGTTTGCAACCTTGTCCATTTCCATAACGGTTGTTTCGTCTTTCTTTGAACGGCAGATGATGAAGCCTGTTGCGGCATTGCCAGAGCCAGGAGTGATTGTCAAAGTGACAACGTTTCCGGCTGCAACTGTAACAGCTGCGGCAAGTGATGTACCTGCTGAAATACCGTACTGGTTTACGGCGTGTACAGTGTACATATAGTCACCTGCATCGGCGGCAACAAACTTTGAACCTGTTCCGGCAGCTGCGTTTGCAGTTACGCTTGCAGGAGCGGCAGGACGTTTTGTTGCGTCACCTTCGGCAGCAACAGTACCCTTTACTTCAAAGAGCATATCGTCACCGGCATCTTCACCGCTGAGAGCAATCTTTGCACCGACAGCAGTGTCGTAGTCAGGAATTGACTTGAAAGAAAGGTTCGGGAGAGGCATGTTCATAACATAACGAGCCTTGTCTGTGAACATTTCCTTAATGTCTTTTGCAAGGGCAACAGGGAAGAATGCTTTTTCCAGGAATCCGCCCTTACCGCGTACCATAGCGGCGATTTCATCAAAGATTCTTTCACCGTAAGAACCGAGTGAAGCACCATTGAGGTTGATGATGTTCTGGTCTGCTGCGCTTGCTTTCTTGATAGAAGCAAGGAAACCGTCAAACTCTGTAGGAACTACATCAGAATCACCGTGGAAGCACTGGAATTCAGAAGCCTTGATGATTGTTTCAACACCAGAAAGCTTTTCAGAAGCAAGTGCACCTTCAAAAGTTTCAGACGCTTCCATCTGTTTTGTTACAGAACGGCGTGTCTGAAGATACTTAATCATAAAAGATTTACGGTTAAGTGACTGGTCTGTTCCGATTGAAGAACCACCTTCCGCAACAGAGAGGTGTCTGTAGTCACCGTGAGAAGTCCGCAAGTTTACTTCGTGTACGGTTGAACGTACAGGAGTTTTCTTTACGGAATTCATAATCTTGCAGTCTTCTTTGAGTTCTGCAACAACATTGATAACCTCTGCTTCGAGGTTTTCAGGAATCAACGCACGACCGCCGGTAAACTGAGATGAATCAGTTCCGTAACCAGCCTGCAATGCTTTCTGCAAATCGTTGACTTCCTGCGAACTCATTTCGCCGGAAGAAACGTTATCAAAATAACCGCCCATTAGTTAGCCTCCTTCGCAAGTTCTTTCTGCAAGAACTCGTAATAATCTTTGCGCATTGGTTTTCCGGTGTACATGCACTTCTGCATATCAGAAGAAATCATGCTTGACTTCACCATGTCCAAACGTCCTTCTTTGACAGCCTTAGCAAGAACGCACTGCGCCCTGTAAAGGTCGTCTTCGGTTGGTCTCTGTGATGTGCCGGGCTGTGCAGCAGCCTGTGTGCCGTCAAGACTTTTTGACATCACCGATTTCGGCGGCAGCTTTTCATTGCCGATTGCAGTCAAAGCCTGTGCAATGCTCGTAAGAGCTTCGCCCAAGTCGTCAATACGCTTGTTTGTATCGACAATGGACTTCTGCATAAGCGTAAGGTCTGCGTCGAGAGCCTTGAGAATTTCGCCGCCTTCAACCATTTCGTCGTTATCTTTTTCAGCAGATTCCGGCTTTTTGTCTTTCTCTTCGCCTTCGTCTTTTTCGCCGCCGTCCTTTTCGTCCGGCTCTTCGATAACGAGTTTCTCTTCTTCTTTAAGCTCTGCGTCAGGAAGTTCGGCTTTATTGCATTTCTTTTCCGATTCTCCGCCTGTGAGAGACTTCAAGATAGCGGAAACCGCACTGGAAAATGATTTGCTCATCATTTGTCCCCCTTCTTGTATAATATCCGAGGTAATCTCCCCGGCTTTTTCCTTGTCAATTCCGTTTGCCACAAGGTAGTCGATTGCGTCTTTCTCGTTCTCAATGCGCCTTTTCTTCAAAAGGTCTACCAAGTCGGCAATAACGGCTTTTTCGTCTTTTTTTGTTGCTGATTTTTCCGTTGCGTCGATTGTTTTTGTACCAACGTCTTCAGGAATGAGTGTTTCACCGCCGGTTTTAGCCGCTGAATCAGTGTTATATCCGGCGCAAAGTGATTTCTTTACTTCAAGAGGCAAGGCGCGGACGAATTCAGCAGCCGTCATGCTCTTCGCGAAGTTTGCATAACCGACTGTATTGTTTACAGGCGCGGTAGTAAGTGCCAAATCATTCCAAAGCACATGAGTGATTGTCTCAATGCCTGTTTTCGCGTCCTTAATAATCTGCGGAAAAATGCCGCCTACGCTCGCACGAACCCTTGTTGAACCGGCTTTGAGCAGGTCTATAATGTCCTTTGCCTTTTCTTTGGTCTTGTAGAGCTTGCCTTTTACGATTGTTTTCTTCTGCTTTTCATCAAAACGCACGTCAACCGGCTCGCCGATAACCATTGAATCATCAATTATCACATTGCCGTCTTCGTCCTTGCGTCTGTGCTGATGATCAAGCGAAATAACGCCGCCGCGCAAGAATTCGTCTTTCGATTCCATGAGCGCACGCTGCAAGACAATCTGGTCTTGCAAATCCACATTTTCATTGCTTGCTTCAACTTCAAAATAATAGTTTCCGAATTCGTCAGTCTGTTCTTCAATAGACTTGCGGATTGTCAGCTCAAGAAAAACTTCATTGTGTTTGTCTGTTCCTGTCATATCCACTCCAAAACAAAAAAAGGGCAGCCATTACCGTAGTAACGACTGCCCTGTAGGGTCAAATCTTAATAAAATTGCTAATAATATGTGTCAGTGTTCCGTCTGCATTAAGGGTCGGGCAGAACAGGCACTTCCCATGCAAGTATCTTTGCTTTTAGTTCTTCATATAAAGCAGTTATTTCAGCTGTTTTATCTTTACACCAGTTATAGTAAAGCTCAAGCTCTTCAAGAGCGAAAGCCTTGTTAATCTGTTTATAGCGCAACAACGAATAAATGTCTTTAAGCTGTATTTCCGGGTTATCATAAAAGAAATCCGGCGTATACATACACATCTGTTCAAAATTATTCGTAGTGACTTCGTGAATTTCTCCAGCCATAATTTCATGCTATATGAATCCTTTTGTATTTGTCAATAAACTTCTAAGCCAGAGACATTCCGCTTTCCTTGTCAAGAAATTTTATTTCAAGGTTGCAGTCAAGGGCTTTAGCTATGCTCTCCAAATCCTCTGTAGAAAAATTGTTGCGCTGCATCTTATGGTTAAGATTCGCCGGTGAGGTGTTCATTTTCCGCGCAAGCTCCGCATTTGAAATTTTCCGTCTGACACAACAAACATTGATTATCTCTTTCATGTCTATGTCCATTTATCAATCCCGTATATTTTGTATATTTTACACTTGATATTGTATACTTTTCAATATATAATATCAATAAAGCTGATTCAACAGCCGGTTATATAATCGGCATGTTTACAGGGAATTTTATGTCAATTCCAATAAATATTAAGGATGATACGCATAAACGTATTATTGAACTGTTGCAGAAGGGTTGGGTCTCACGTCAAGAAATATGCCAGATATTAGGCAATGTGACACCCTGTACATGCACGAATCACGTTAATGCTATCTCGCTTAATTACACGGTGTCAGAGCGTCACGGCGTGTGGGGCGTTGAATATAAGATTCTTACTCAAAAAGATTTTGAAATGTACGAGCAGAAACGGCGGCTAAAGATGGAGCTTGGCATAAAAGATAAAGCTGTACCTGGTACGGCTAAAAATAAACAGGGAGGAAGTCAGAAATGAATATCAAGGACTTTTTCAAGCAGAAGTGGGTTAAATACACGGCTTGGGCAATGGTTGCAATCGGTCTTATCGTGCTTCTTTTAGGCGGCATGACAGAAGCCGAAATCAGCAACGGCGTTAAAATGCTCTTTGTCGCAATCGCTGCCGTCGGTGCTGCTATTGCTTTCATCACCGGCGAAACACAAAAAAAGTAGCTTAAAAAATTAAGGGCTTTTGCCCTGTACAGGTGTATTCCCATCGGATAACGGTTAATGAAGGTTCAAGTCCTTTCACCTGCAAGAACGGAGAAACTTAATGGACAGTTTTAACAAAGACGACGGCGGAAAATTGAGATGGTCTCTTCTGCCGTTTGAACTTATGGAAGACGTTATAAAAGTGCTCATGAACGGCGCAAAAAAATACGGCGACGACAACTGGAAAAAATGTGACGACACAAAACGTTATGTTGACGCGCTTATGCGACATGTAACCGCATACACTAAAGGGCAGAAGAACGACACAGGAAAAGGCGGAGACGGCTTGCCGCACCTTGCACATGCTATCTGCAACTGCCTTTTTCTCATGCACTTTGACAGGAAAATTCCGCATGATGAAAGAACCGCAAAAGACATTGAGTATTTTGAATATACGGTAAATCAGCTTATAGAAGAAAGAAACGAATTGCAGAAAAAGCTCGAAAACTACGAGAAAAAAGAGAAAAAGCAGACAAAATGCCTTGTCTGCAACGGTACAGGCATCAGAACAAGCCCTTTTACTGCAATAAAAACTGTCTGCCATGCTTGCAAAGGCAAGGGAATCAGACACCAATAACCAGGTATCAGCCGCCGTTGACGGTTGTTATAAACCTTGTCCGTATGGATGGGACTAGTCCTTTTTTACTTTTATTTTATGATTCTTAATTTCTAAACAAGAACTCATTAGCTGTCCACAGCAGCCGCTGACTTTGCAAAAGAAACCTCTCTCTCCATCTTTCTTGAGCAAAGCGAAACAGCACGGTCAAAAGAATGTCTAACTCCGATGATGTTCTTCTTGACCATGTGTTCCTTATTCCAGACAAGAAGGTGATTATGATCTCGAAAGAGTTTGAAGAATGGAAAGCCGACCACGCGCAAGAAATAGAAGAGCTTGCAGATTATTTTATGGCGCATGACACGGAAAAGTATTTCACCGGCGACAAATACAAAGAAGCATATAAAAAAATAGAAGACCTGTGCGCATCAGCCGTAGTTTACGGCACTATGGCAGACAATGAACCATTCTGCAAGGAAATTAAAAAGCCGGAAGAAACATTCCTTTACGATTCAGTGAAAATCATCTTGCAGACCTCATTCAGCAGCAAAAAGATTTATCACTATTACGTCATTGACCAGTACAGCACCGAAGACGAACCGAGCACTTTAGGCGGCTTGCAGCAGATGATTGAAAAGAAATACGGTCACATCAGATATTGCACGGTTGTATCTGAATCTGGATTGGAAGGAAACATTTTCAGATACGGCAACCACGGCAATTTTTGGGAAAGAACCGGCAAGACTTGCGGCTACGCATAGGAGACAACGGCATGAAAAAAGACGATGCAATCAAGATGATTCAGGAATCAGACTGCAACAATTTTACGGTAATCTGCGTATATCCCAAAAAAGTCTGTGATTTATGCAAAAAGCCAAAAGACAGGGAATTTACAATAACGGCAAAGCACTGTTACGGACACAACGAAGCCGGAATAAAGCTCAAATATCCCGAATCACACGGAAGACGCATAACAAAGCATATCTGTACTGAATGTTTTGTTAAGCTGTTCCCCGAAGAAAAAGCAGAATAGAGGTAAGGTTATGTACAAAGCAAAGCTGATAACCGGCGAAGAAGTCACTGTAATGCAGCATGACGACTGGAAAACGAGCATTGATGAAGATTTCAAGCCGGGAGACTATTTTGACGAAAATATAGCATGGGATTTAATCAACAGCGTACCGCCGAAAAGTTTAGACTGGGGTTATTTCCAACTCGGAGAGCCGCACAGTCACGTTGACGGAAAACCGACATATCTTACGCTTGTAAAGGCGAACGAACAGCCGGAATTTTGGCGTTTCATCGGATATTGTTACGCCGGAGAATATAAGAACATGGAGAAAGCACAATGAACGCAATTCAGGAAGCGATAATTTTCGCTACAATCAAACACCAGAACCAGAAACGCAAGGGAACGGATATTCCTTACATAGTTCACCCTATGGAAGTAATGCAGATTCTTACATCAATGAATTGCAGCGACAATATTATTATTGCCGGAATCCTGCACGATACGCTTGAAGACACCGACGCAACGCCGGAAGAAATAAAGCAGCTTTTCGGGGCTGACGTTCTCGCCATAGTTCAGACTGAAAGTGAAGACAAGTCAAAAACATGGAAGGAACGCAAACAGGCAACTATAGATCATCTTGAAAAAGCAAGCGTTGAAACAAAACTTGTCTGCTTTGCAGATAAGCTGTCAAATATCCGCAGCATGTACCGCGACAAGCTGCAGATAGGTGCTGACCTCTGGAAGCGTTTCAACGCAAGCAAAGAAGATATTGAATGGTATTACCGCGAAATATTACGTGTGATAAGGCTAGACGAATTCCGTTATAATGGTCATGCAAAAGGATTTACTTTTATAAATCTTGTCAATGAATTTGCAAACACTATAAACGCCGTTTTTGCTGAATAAATATGAAAAAAATTAGATATTTTGACGGCTTAGATAAGCGACACCTAAGAAATGCTATTCGTACTTTAATGAGATACAGAAAAGTAGAAATTATCGAAGATTACGCAAATTCAATAGGTGTTACTTATATAAATAAATGGAAGGGAAAGCTTCTTGATTATAAAATAGAATCTTATCCAGATTCGGCGCAATGCAAACTAATAATGCATATAAAAGAAGGACGTATAAAACGAGAAATAGAATTTTATATTCCTTACGATTCAGAAATTTATTTCGGCGATATAACAAAAGGTGAAAAATATGTCATAGATTATATCAATAGTGGTCCACATTGTTATTATTCATTTAGGAAGGTTATAATATGAAAGATAAAGTTAGCGTTAATTATGTGTATACTTGGAAAAACTGCACTTTAGAAGATGATAACAGCCTTACTTTTGAAGAACATGATAATTATGCAGGTGGAGTAATTTTATCCAAAAACTGGAAAGCGTATGGGGAAAGAACAAAAGACGGCAAACCTATAAATTATGTAAAAGACGTTGAAGAATTATTAAACAGATATAAGAAAGAAGACCCGGAATATTATAATAAAATTCAAACAATGTTTAAGAAAAATAAATATTTATTGCCAAAAGAAGAAGCAGAAAAGGCTATTACAGTATCTTTCTGCCTTACATCAGAACAAAAAGAATGTCTTGATAAAGCTGTCCAAAAATCCGGTTTAAGTAGATCAAAATACATTATTCAAAAAATCGGTCTTGAATAATGTGAACTGTTCGGAAATTCCGAACAACTGATAAAAAAAAGCCGCATATTGCGCTTGTTTTGTGCCGGAATGTAATTTATCAAACAACGAATAAAACCATCTTACAGCCCCGAATTTAGCCGATAAGAGGGTATTTTTGAAAGTTTTAGCTGTTTATAAAATCGTTTATATCTCTTTCAGACATTATCTTTGCAGATTCTTCATAAACTGCAATTCCTTTATCCAGTCCTTTTTGATAAGCCTTTTTTAATTCTTTTGTCTGGTCTTCGTTAATTTCTCTGCTGCCTATTTTATAGCCGATTTTTTCAAGCCATGCGCAAAGCGTGCTTAATTCAGTTCCGCTAATCATTTTCCTTTTTTTCTACCTCAATTATATTTATCGGCAGAAAATAAAAAAAAAGCCGTGATAATTCACGGCTTTGGTATTCTTTATTTATTTAAGCAGCTGCAATTTCTGCCATACGCTGTTTTGCGTACTCTTCTGTACAACCGCCCCACATTATGTCAACGCAATTAGGACGTTCTTCAAGTTTCTTGGTTTTTGCGTTAAAGGCGTACTGTTTGCCGTCTTTATCAATGGCATAAACCCAATCGTTATCGTCAAGGTAGTAATTCATATTTAACCCCCTTACACTTTTAATATAAACCTAAAGGCTTATTTTTTCAAGTGAATTATCGTATATAATCAATCAAGTTCTCAAAATGCTTTACAGTCTCTTCATTCAAAGCACCTTCTGACTTAGCCTGATTGAAAAGCGGCATTGCACTGTTTACATAACCTCTGATTGCAGCTGCATAAGGTTCATGCTTATAGCCGCCGTCAAAAATATTTGCGTTACCGTCCTTGCCTTTTGGTATATTGTCGGTCGGGAAATTTCCTTCCCTTGAATATTTGTTAGAAAGTCCGTAAAGGTCTGTCTGTGCCTTACCCATAATATCGGCAAGTTTTGCATATTTCGGATTGCTTGCAACAGAGCGGAAAACTTCATAAAGTGCATGACCATAACGCTCTTTTGCAACCATGTTAGCGGTAGTATTTACCTGCAATTCGACAATCGCGCCGTTTGAAAGTCTGACATTTGCGTTAATGTCGGAATATCCGACAGGTGACGGCTTGCCGAAATTATTTTTTATTCTTGCAACTTCTTTCATGCCGTCAAGGTGTTTAAGCACGTTCGCAACATCTTCAACGCTGTTCAAGCAGATTGTATGTCCGTCACAATCGCGGATTGTACGGCAATGATAAGTGTCTGTCTTTTTATCATAAACAACATCTTTGCAACCGTTAAGGTCATTCTGTTTCTGGTCTTCACGCAGCTTTTCTTTGATTCGTTTTTCGCTCTTCAAAGTTGCTCTTTTCATTACAATAGGGTTGAGCGCAAGGAATTTCTGACAGATACCGTCTGTAATACCGCTGAATTCGCCGCGCACGGCTTCGATTGTCTTATACAAGCCGTCAATCGAATCGCAAGATTCCGGCTGCAAACCGTTTGTACCGCGCCAACCTGGTTTAACGCTGTTTGCGTCCATAAGTCCGCGTATCGCGTCATTCGGGTTAATCATCTTAGTAACCTGTTTTACATCTTCATGCTTTACACGGAACATCTGACCTTTTGCCTTTCCAGTTCCTTTAACCGTTACGCCGTCCGCTCCGATTCCGACAATCTGCCCTGTCAAATCAGTTCCGCCCTGATTAAAAACAATGCAGTCTCCTCTGGTATGTGCGTATGAATGCATTTTTCCGTCTTCTTTCGGCTCTGCACTGCCTTTAGCTTGCTGCTTTCCGGCTTCATCATTTTTGACCCATACATCGCGCTGGTGTCCGTTTTTGTCGGTTATCCGTTTCTTGTGGAGCTTTGAAGTGTCTTTCTTGCCGAAAGATTTAACCATTTCATCATAAAGCCCGCGCTTGAACATTATTTTCATTTTGCCACCCCTTTATGCAATATCTGAAAGAACCTCTGCAACAAGCTGTCTTGTTGTCTGTTCTTTTCTTACAATGTTTGTTAATAATTCTTGAACTGATTTCTTAATCTCAAGAAACTTCTCCATAAGGCTCTGCTTGCTTTCAACGCCGCCGATAAAGATGTCCATTTCGCCGTTTGCGCTCTGCTGCAAACCTGTGCCCAAATCTTTCATGCGGTTTGCAAAAGCCTTTTCACCTTCATCGTGAATCAGCTTTGCGAGCTTTCCTGTCACTTCGTCCGGCTTCTTTTCTCCGAACAAAGAACCTTGCGCAAGATAAGTCTCTACGTCTGGATATGTCTTGTGGTCTTTCGCAACGTTTACGGCAATATCAACAGCTTCGTTCAGCTCATTGTTGAAAGAATATTCCTTGCCGTTTCCCTTGTTCTCAATCAGCGGAAGGATTGCCCTTACAAGTTTCTGTCTGATTCTCTTTCCGCCCGCGCTGTCGAGCTTTCTGATGTTGTTTTCATTGAGCACTGAACCGACAAGAACGGTTTCGACAAAATCTTTTCCAGTATCGTTCAAAGTGCCGTCTGACTTGCAGTATTGAGCCTTTTCGTTATCGCCGATAATTCCGGCTTCAATCAGCTTTGAAACAAACTTCTGACAACCTGTAGCGTCGTTGTATAGATCGCTCATTGTGTCATAGTTCGAAAGTTCACCGGCTATTGATGATATTTTCTCTTCATTCAGCGTTTTTGTGAGCTTTACGGCTTTTTCGACATTGCTCATAGTCTTTTTTGTGTCGCGGTTGAATTGCGCGAATTCTTCCGTCGTATAATCGCCCTTGTGCTCTTCGTCAACCTCAAGAATAAGACGAGGATTCTTGAATCCGTCCAAGTCGCTTTCTTCAAGTCCGTATTCGTCTATCATGTCGCGCAAATCGTTCAAATATGCCTTGTCAGTGCCGTTTTTCGCGGCAAGTTTGCTTGACATAGTGCGGTTGTTGCCAGAAATAACAATACCGTCTTTTGTGACAATCGGCGGTGATTCAAGCGCAAGGGAATTGAAGTTAGCTGCAATCTTTCTTACGCTTTCCTGCGCGTCTTTGTCATTCTGATAGTCGCGGTCATTTATGTTTTGTCCGTTTTCATTCTTCGGAAATCCCTTTGTAGGCGCGTAGCTGACTTCATCATGGCTTGCTGTCGGCGCGTCAGCTTCCACGAGCTTGTAATGACATTTTATCTTTGTACCGTCCGGCAGAGTTACAGTCTTTTTGTTTCCTTCGACGCTTTTTGATGATTCATATTTCTTGCGAATATCAGAAATTCCACTTGAATTTTTTCCAGATTGTGATATATTTGAATCAGAGGTACGAAGCGTTTCGGACGTTTGCCCGGGGTTTTTCATCGGTGCGTCTGCCCTTTTTTCACGATATGCCGTAACAAGCGACAAATCGCCTTTTCTTGCTCTAAACTCCATAATTAGATTTATACCGTTTTCAACTTCTTCAACGAATCTTATTACGTCGTTATTCTGATGCTTTTCATCTTCAAGTGTGATTTCATTTGTAGAGTTTACAATTTCACCGATTCTTTCTAAATCAGACAGGTTTATATGGTGCTCTGGCTTTTTCATTGCATGACGAATTTCACCACTATCAAGAATGATTCTGTTTACATCTTTGCCTGTCTTATCCTTAATTCTTTCTTTTGCAGAATCAGAAACATTTCCTAAACTAATACGGCGTTCCTCTTTTGTATTTATTGCATCTTTTAAGAATTGTTTTACTTCTTCTTTTGTAGCCGTTTTAAGTTTCTTAGAATCATCTTTCGGCGGTTCATCGCCGCCATTGCCACCGTCTGGATTTTCTTCTTTTTTCTTGCCTTTCAGAATGTCTTTCAGAATATCCAGTGCATACTGGAGACGCATTTTTATAGACTTGCCGTTTATTTCGAAAATTTGAATTGTATTTGTTTGTTTTTTTAGCTTGTCGTAGATGCCTTTTATCTTGCTTTCTGGAAGTTTGGAAAAATCTTTTTTAAAACCATCAATCTCTCTATCATAAAGCTCTTTGTCATAAAGTGCCGTTGTTTCCATCTTTTCAAAACCAATATCGGGATGCAAAGATATATCACGGTTAATGCCATGAACGAAAACGTCGTATCTGCCTTTAAGCTCTTTTGATGGAACAAACGCTATATCCTTTTCTGCATTGTAATATGAGCCGTCGTCTGTCTTTTTGTAGCCATTGCTTTCAAATGTTTCTTCTATCGTGCCGTCTTTCTTAGCGTTCTGGTTTCCCTTCATCGCGTCGCTTCGGTTCTGGTGCTTTTCTACTTCTGATTCTTTTTCTTCATTCTCATGTTTCCAACTATGCACAAGATTGCTCAATGCACCTTCGTTCCAGTCGTCGCCGTGACCGTCCTTTTTGTCTGCGTCATATATGAACTTATGCGTTGATTCGATACCGTCTTTTTCAACAGACACATAGCCGTTTTTTACGTTTACTTTGAAACCTTCATAATATTTTTTGCCTTTCATGTAGTTTTCAAGATTTTCTTTTGCATTCGTATCTTTCTGCTTTTTCCCTTCGATTTTGTCATTTCTTGCTGAAACATAATCAGAAAGTTCCTTCACAAACGGCAGCGGTCTGCCTTTATCGTCAGAGAATCTTTCGCGGTTTTCAAGAATAAGCTGCAAAAGCTCTTCTGAACTTTCGCAAGCGTCTGCTTTTCTTTTAAGAGCTGCAATAGAAAGTTTTGCGCCTCTTGAATTGCTGTCGTATTTCGGTCTCCACTTGTTCGGCGCAACCTTAATATATTTTCTTCCCTTCCATTCGCGGATAGTTCCGACTGGATAACCGGCTTTCTGCAAATTCTCTGCATCAAGAATCGCTTTTTTTACCTCTTCATGTTCCTTGTCTTGCAGGGAAGCAAGATGTTCAAGAACCTTTTTCTTGAAATAATCGAACTTTGAATCTTTTTCAGAAGTTTTTTCCTGTACAGACTTCTGAACACATTTATGAAATACAATTCGCATAAAATCCCCCTCAGTGATAAAAAAAGCCGGTTATCTCAAGGGAAAAACCCTTAAAGATAACCGGCTCTGCAAGCAGCATGAAACCATTCAATCGTTTAAGCAATTTTTAGTATAAACTCACACTGTCTGTTTAATCAATCAACTGTAAAATGCGCTTTTTCTAAGATAAAACCGTCCGTTTTTATCAAAATAACACCAAGACTTGCTGACATTGCCGCGTCCGAAACGCTTGTCATTTTCAGCCTTAATCTTTTCTTTCCACTCATCATCCATAGGGTGAAGGTCGTTCATAATGTTATCAACGTTCTGTTTTACAAGCTCATCAACAGTAAGAAGATTTTTCTTGTTGGCTTCGTTATATGCAACGGCTTCAACATAGAACTGATCTCTCATGCTCTTAGCCTTGTCAACATTATCTCGCGCTTCTTCCATGAGCTTTACATAGTCCTGAATTTTCTGCTCGCAATCTTCTTTTGTTTTCAAGCCCTTAGATTCAAGATATTTCTTGCAAGACTTGCGCGTATCATTCAGCTTTTTCAAGTTGCTGTTGTACTGCTTGATAAGGTTCTTTGATTCAGCTGCTTTATCCTCGTTGTTAGCAATGCCTCTTTCCATATCTGCTATTGCTTCCTCGTAACCTTTCTTACCGTCGAAGTAATTCCATGCGATAGTAATTCCTGCGACATCGTACTTTTTTAAGTTTTCTCTGTCGTTATGGTTATAAGAATCTTCCTTGCCCTTAAAGTCCTTCTTGAACTTTGCAAGCATTTCTTTAATAGCGTTGATATTTTCCTTTCGTTCATTGATTTTCTTTTCTTCTGCCTCAACACCTTCAAAACGCCAGTTCACGCCGTTCTTTGCCTCTTCTGCAATGGTTTCATCGCTCTTGAAAGCAACGTCAATCTGCTTGTGCATAACGTCGATGAGCTGCGCATACATTTTCTGGTCGCTCTTGTTCTTTTCGGTGAACTCCATAACTTGCAAATCTGCTCTTTTGTTCGGGTCTTTAATAAGCGCAAATTTCAGCTCTTCTGGGTTTACATCGTTTGAATTCATCAAGTCGCCTTTGTAAGAGTAGAGGTCGTCTGTTCGTGATGATTTTTCATCATGTTTCTGGTAAATCATCGGGTCTAATGAATCGTGCATGAGTGGTGTCACACAATGTACAATTCCCTGATGGTTGCCCTGTCTCCAACCGCGCCCCCAAAGCTGCTGAACGTCTGTCGGATTCCATTCCAGCTGCGCACAATAAATAGCAGTTGTATTGCCGTTGAGCGTTACACCTTCTTTAATATCCTGACCGCCGATAATGACTTTGCATTTTCCGTCAACATCGTTGAAATCGTTCTTAATTTCTTCGCGCCTGTCCAACAGTTTGCCGGTGCTGCCTTTCGGCATTATTTCAATAGCTTCTTTCGGGATTCCGTGCTTAATCAGATAGTTCTTTACCTGCGGATGCTGTTCAACGCCAAGCGGCATGTACATAATTTGTCCGTTTTTCGGTTCTTTTTTGTACTGTGCAACGATTGAATCACAGATAAACTTCAATTTTGGAGAAGATTCTACAATTTCGCTCATCGGCGGCACTTCGTAACCGTCCGGGATAAAGCTAGAATCTACAAGAGCAGGGCTTAATGCGCAATTCCGCATTGCATTCATCGCGCGGAACATATAACCGTCGTCACGTTTATCTTTTGGCAAACCTTCCTGTTCCTCAATATATGCTGAACATTCGTCCATTATTGCATTTTGAAGTTCTGTAAGCTCAAGTTCCGGCGCATGCATTCTCTTGTAAGGTCTTACAACTCCTGCCTCTTCGCCGTCAACTTTATCCATGTAGTTTGTAAGCAAGCCTTGCAATTCCGTAAGATTTTCAAAGCCTTTAACTACAGGTGCTTCCGTTACACGGTTAGCCTTTACAACATACTCACGCTGCACTTTGCAGAAGTTTGAAATAAACTGCTCAAGTGAGTAATAGCCCATTTCTTTCAGCTTGTCACGCGCCATATAAGACAGAATCGAATAAACCTCTGTCGGTGAATTCTGGAATGGTGTAGCACTTAACAGGAATGTGTTTCTACCGTCATTGTGACGCTGAATTAATTGCGTAATTGCAAAAAGTTTCATTGCACGGTTAGAAGGGTCTCCGCCGCTTCCAAGACCGTCAAATTCGTTGCTTTCTCCCTGTTCGCTTTCACCTTTTTTATTCATGTGCTTAGGCATTTTGAACAAGTTGCGGAAGTTGTGCACTTCGTCAACGGTAATATGGTCAAAACCCAAATCCGAGAACTGTACACCTTCATCGCGTGTTTTTGTCATGCCGCCTACGGTTTCGGCTGCCTTTTCTGATTCGCTTGCTCGCTGTCTTTTTGACTTCTCGCCTGTAGACATCATAGCTCCGAATTCAACATCATCTTGAATTTCAGCTTCTTCGGCTTCATTAAATCCGATGTTTTCCAGTCCTTCGTAAGTACATACTGAAATAGAACCGTCTTCAATCTTCATTCCGTCATTCCAATAATCCTTAGAAAAGTTTCCAAGCTCATTTACTTTAATATCCGGGAATAACTGATGAATTGATTTTATCCAGTTCTTATAAACAGGTTTCGGAACACAAATAAGCGGTCTCTTGCTCCGTCCAGTCTGAATCTGGTTTACGGTCGCAACAATACCGCAAGCAGTTTTTCCTACACCTACATCATAAGCAAGCAAGCCTGTGCCCTTATTGCAGAGCATTGAAATACCTTTCAGCTGTTGCGGCAAAAGGTTGAATTCTTTCTTTCCCTTGTGTGTGCTCATGTTATCCACAAAGAGCGGAATCTGTGAGTAATCTGGATTTACAAAAGAATTTGCCTTATCGTTCCATGCTTCTATAAGGTCTTTCTGGTCTTCTATGCTCAAACCTTCTGACAAATAACGGTTGAACAGCTTGATTGCAGTATCGCGTCTAAGCTGCTTTTTGCGTTCACGGTATCTTGTTTGACCTTTCTTATCGTCAGTTCCGGCTTCTCCACGGTCAAGCCTTAACGCTTCTTTGTTGATAAACGCCTTAATATCATTGAAACTCAATTCAGCAGGAATTTCAGTTCTTGAAATCGGGCTTTCGCTTGCATCGTAATAACCGTTTCCGGCATACGCCCATTCAAAGAAACCGCTTATAAGGTCTTTACCGTCTTTTGTTTTATATTCTCGTGTCCAGTCGGTAATAGGTGAGAGTGTGAAACCTTCCGATTTCTCAACCTCTACGCCGTTTTCGTCTGTTTCTTTCCAGACTTTAAGCAGACCTTTTTCTTCCGGCATTACCGCTTCGAGCAATGATTTCTTTATTTCAAATTGCGGGTCGTTCGGGTCAAGTTCCCTTAGTTTCTTACGTACATTGCCGCTTGCAAAGTTTACCTTGTTCACATAAATGCCGCCGTCCTTAACATAATGGTTTGATTTCTCTACATACGCTCTTTGTTCTGGGTCAAGGCGCGACATATCGACATTACCGTATTTATCGGTAACACGCCAAATCTCAAGGTCTTTCGGGTCAATGCTCTTACCGTATTTTTTGTTAAACTCGTCCGCATTCATTAAATGTGCGTTAGGGTCTATCGGATAATCATGTTCGCCCTCTGCGTTTTTGTTGCCTTTCATGGCTTCGCTTCGGTTGCGTTTTGCAAGCTGTTCATCAGTAAACGGCACTTCAACACTTTCGCCGCCGACATTTACGACAACGCCGCTTGCCTTGCGGTTTTTCATTGTATAGCCGATAACCTTGCCGATTCTGCCGTCTTTCAGCTTTACAACATCGCCGAAAACAGTTTTAGAAGTAACTTCTTTCGGCTCTTCTTTTGTAACTGTAACAGCAACGTTTTCGGCGGCTTTTGCTATGGCTTTTTCAACTTCTGAACTGCCGACATTGATATTTTCTACGGCACTTTCAAAAGTCTCGCCGTCTTTCGGCTTGATATATGTTTCTTCTCCGAAACGTCCGATTCTTGTAGATACTTCTCCGGCTATATGATCTGGATTTTCAGTAAAATAGTTTTTGAGCGCGTCTGTTGTCGTGCCTTTTCCCTTGCGGAATACGACAATGTCAGTTCCTACGTCCGTACTGTCAAAAGTTCCGTTAGGCAGTCTCCATGCTTCAAGCAATTCAGCTTTTTCAGCGATTTTCTCAAGGTCTCTTCCGTATGTACCGCCGCCGTTCAAAAAGCCGCTCGGTACTACCATTGCCATAATACCGCCGTCTTTCAGTGTATCAAGAGTGCGCGACATAAAGTAAGTTTCGTAACGCTTATAGTCTTTACCTTCTCCCATGCCCTTATATTTGCCTGTGTAAGCACCATAAGGCGGATTTCCTACAGCTACATCGTACTTTTCAAAATCTTTTGTAAAGCGTCCTCTTTTTTGCTTCATGAAGTTTTCTTGAAACGCTCCCTGTACGATTTCTGCATCGGGATGCAGCAAGTGCGCGATTCTTGCAGATTCTTCTTCCAGTTCGAACATGGTAAACTTTTCGTTTCTTCCCTCTGCAAAGCGTCCTATACCGCTTGACGGTTCAATAACGGTCTTATCCTGTCTCGGATTGTATTTATCGACAATTTCCCAAACTTTAGAAATGACATTGCGCGGTGTATAGAATTCATAAAGAACGCCACTATTTGAGCTTCCTTCTTCGTCTGTTCCACCTGCACCGACATACTGTGCAAGAATCTGCTTGTCTGCGTCTGTAATTTCTGAATCAGATTTTTTAAGAATCTCGCGGCACTGTTCGCGGATTTTACGCGCCTGTCCTTTTGTTATTCTTCCTCGTCCTGCATTGACATCATCACCGTCTGGTTTTGCAAGTCCTCTTCCAGGTTCATCAAGCAGCTGTACAGATTCGCTTCCGTTAGTTCCGCTCCCTGTGTCAGACACATTCTGATTGCCTGTTCCTTCGCTCCGTCCGCTCCGTAAGTTTTCAGCACCATCGGAAATTCCGTTTCTTCCAGTTTCAGTGTTATTTTTTCCATTTCTGTCTCCTATAACCTCATCGTATAATGTATTGAAAATATCAGACCTGTTATAGCCTGTTATTTGTTCGTTTGTTGTACCGCCGTATTTGTCAAGTTTTTGTCTGAACCAATCGTCGCGCTTGTACAGCTTGTCAAACAAGATCTGACGGTTCACAACTCCAAAGCTGTTGACCTGTTCACTTACCATGTTGCGCATTATTTCATAGTCATTTTCCGGCATACCGAATTTCTTTGCATTCTGGTTGCCCATCATTGCCTGTGAGCGGTTTTCATGCGCTTCAGCTTCGCTTTCTTTGCCGTCTGTGAAAACACCGTCTTTTGCAGCCTGTTTTTCAGCTTCTTTGCTTTCAATGGCTGCTACACGTTGACCTTCAATGCTGTATATGCTCCAAACCTTGCGCATTAAAGAGCGGTTTATCACCATTTTGTCAGATTCTTTTTTCTTTTCTGCCGGATTCTTTGCTACACCTTCTGCATAAACACGTTCTTTTACTTCTTTCTGTGTTTCCGGCTTTTTATATTGCTCGCGCTTTTCTTTACTTGAAAAAAGATTATCCCACTTCACCTTGTTAGTGAAATACTCAAGAACATGCGCGGCAAAAGTCTGCTTGTCAGCTCCGTATTCTTTTTTGATATTGTTTTTGGAATAATCATCATCAATTCTTGACTGCTTTATTCCGAAACATTCAAGCAAAGCTCTGAAAGGGTGTTTCCAACTGTCTTTATAGACATAATTCCAACCTTTTCCGCTTGCTTTTGGATAGCGTCGTATGTACTGTACAGGGCGTGATTTCTGAATGGAATCCCATTCTTTCCATGCCCTGTACCTCTCTAAAAATCCTATCTTTGCCATATATACCTCCCAGTGTTATTTCAGATTTAATCTTTTGCCGTGCCATTTTTTGGAAAGCACTTTTTCTTTGAATACATCAAACGGAACAGTATCAACGCCGCCGAAGAAGCCGGGTTTATCATACTGTCTTAAATAAGCGGCTTTAGCGTCTGCAAGCGTATCAAAACCAAGCATACATTTGTCTTCATCGTACTTATCCGTTCCTGGTATTTTTTGATGAATGATGTAAACGTTCTTTGCGTCTTCATTGCCGCCTAAGTAACAATCAACATGATCACCGTCAACACCTTCCGTACCGCGAATATATCCGTAGTCATAGTGCATTGTGATTGCCCATTCGTGACCGTCTGAATCAGTGCCGCGTCTTATGCTGCCTTTTTTGTTTTCAATGCTGATATTCAAGCCGTTAAAGGTAGTGCGTCCTTGCAGCTTGTGACCGCTCCATGTAAGGGATTTATCTACTTTATTTTTCAAATCAAAATAAAACTTTTCTTTTGGGTTTTCTAAATCGTAATAGCAACCGTCTTTAGTTATGCCGTATCTGTTGACAACGGTTTCCATATCTAAGCCGGTTTCTTTACAAATTTTTTCATAGATTTTTAATAATTCTTCGCCTCTTTTTCTTAATTCACTTTTAGAAAAATAGTGCCGTGTATGATTGTCTTTTTCTCCATCAAGAGATTTTTGAACATCTTCGCTATTAAAGATTTCTTGAATTCTGTCAGTAAAGCCTTTTGTGGAATCATCAGGATTCTTTACGCCTTTTTCTTCAAACTCTTTTGTTGCCTGTTTTACGGCGTTATTCCACTTCTTAGCGCGGTTGCTGTTTTCGGCAATTAAAGCGTCAATATGCGCATCGCTTTCGTCGTAGCGTTCCCAAGTGCCTCTACACCACGGATGAAAGCAGCCGATAGCAACTGTATGCTCTTTGCCGTTCCATTCTTTACCTTCCCAAAGCACATAATCAGCTATAGGGTCTTTTGCAATATCACTCTGTAACGGCTTGTCACTCCATACCGCTATTTTGCCGTTCATCTGTCTGCAGAATGGGCAAGTATTGCCGTCAATTATCTCGATTCGTCTGAAATATGTTTTCTTGTTTTCCGGCGTGTTCTGAACTTCTTCACGGATAAAGGAATTATTGAAAGCGTTCTGAACTTCTGTATCTGCAAGCCGTTGATAATCGCGGTTATCGCCCACCATCTTGTCAAACAAATCTTGCGACACCTGCGATTTGCTTTTTTTAGCTCTTACGCCGTCAATAAGAACCTGCTGAATTTCGCCTCTTACCTTTTCGGTAACATTCTGAACTTTGACGGCGGCAGACTGCTGATATATTTCAATTCGTGCCTGTTCCTGTCGTGTCAGTTCTTCACCGAAAACATCTTTCATGTTCTTAATGTCTTTGCTTATCCAGTCAAAAGATTTTCCGTGATATGCAGTGTCTTCAAGCCGTAATTTTTTTACAGCTTCCAAAGTATTGTATTTCAGCATCCTGTTAAGGATTTTCGCAAGACATTGTGATTGCAGCACGATTCTTTCAGCCGGATTGTCATTATTGCGGTTAAGGAACTTTTCAAGGTTTTTAAGAAACTTTTCCCAATCGGCTTTTTTAATCGGCTCGCCGGTAGAAGGTGAGTAAAGAATCTTGCCTTTATATGTGAGATTTTCGGCTTTTGACATTACGGTTTTCTTTGGCAAATCACAGTATTCCGTAACGAAATCATAAATATTCTGAATGTAATTTGAAAAATAATCACACCATTTGTCGGTTAAATCTTCTTGCGCCTTATAGAAAAACACTTCACCTTTTGCAGCTTTACCAGGCAAGCGCAAGCTCATAGACATTGTACGCAATGCCTTTTCAACTCTTGCCGGTTCATTGTTTTTAAGGCTTATCTTAATATCCGGCAATCTTGACGTATTATCAGCCGGAACATATTCAGGTGTAAGACCGTTAAGGCATTTTGCAAGCTGTTCAAATTTCTGCTGCCGGTTTCCCTCTGTTATATCCTTTATCTCGATGTTAATTTTCTTATTGATAACGTTTCCAGACATAACACCCTCTTAAAAGCTAAAATTCAATGACTTTCCGATTTCGGTTGCTTCGGGCTTTTCTTCTTCGTTACCGCCGCCGACACCTTCCCATGCGTTATCATCTATCTCGCTTTCAGCTTCTTCACCTGTAGGCTCTTCTTCTTCTCCAAAATCGCCGTTCCCTTCTAGTGTTTCTTCTTCCGCACCTTCTATGTCTTCCATGCCGCCGCCGTCCATCTGTGATGATTGATACATCTGCACAAGCTGCGGATTTGCCGGGCACTTATCCGCCCAATCAGCGTCAATGGGTTTCAAGCCTTTTTCCTTGCGCACTTCATTCAGCGTCTTGTATGATTCAAGCTCGCCTTTTGTAAGGTCAAGAATCTGCTTCGGGTCGTCTCTTTCGTAACCGACAAACTCAATTTCATAGCCCGGAAACGCTTTTTCTACGATCTGATTGATATACTGCTGCATATAAGAAAGCATATCGCCCAAAATAAGCGATTTTGACGCTTCTATTTCCGGCGTTGTATTGCGTTCAAACATTGCCTGTGATTTTGAGCTGTGAAGTCCTAATTCTTCCATGCTGCAACCGAAAAGCGAAACGATTGCACTTGTAAGGAAATCTAACCAGTTCTGGAATTCCATTTCCTTGTTAGTTCCAGTAAGAGAAATCCATTTAATTGAATTCGCTTCTCCGTCTTTTCCGTTTCCAGCCGGAATAATAGGAACTCTCCACTGGTTAGTAACTGAACCGCTCATGATGTCGGCTATATAGTCTTCCATCTGTTCAACGGTCTCTTGATTGGCGTTTCCGTCAAGCAAAAGCATACCGCGCGGCAATTTGTTTTCTGTGAAGAATCCGGCATTGTATGTGAATGCGTTAATGCAGCTTGTTATAAGGTCTATAGCCTGTTCCACGGCTGAATAACCGTAGAATGAGAAATTTACATCAGTTCTAGGGTTCTGATAGTCGAAAATCAACGTTCCTTCTGGATAGTATGCAGTAGGAATAGCGTTGATAATCTGAACATGCTTGATGTTATACGGATTGTCTTGATTCGGCAGAACCTTTTCAATCGTTGCGCCGTCAACAGCCCAAAACGCATAAGGTTTTCCGGCGCGTGTATATCCTATTTCTGTAGCGTTCTGGTCAATCTCAAGAGCATCGCGGACAAACTTCAAGCCCCATCTTGTGAAATTATCCCTGTCGTAGCTTTTTTCCGTGCCGGTGTTCAAGAGGAATCGTTCAATCTGCTCGCGCTCTTTTGATTTTTGCCCGGCGGCTTTGATAACATCTTCACCGATTTTCTTGACTACAAAACCGCGTATATTTCTGTTGGTTGACGGCTTTAAGAACGGTTTGATTTTCTTCTGAACGTTGAGAATACAAAGATTGATTATCCATGCTTTTTTAGAAACACGGCGCAAAGTCTTGCAGTCAACTTCTCTGTTAATATGTCCGTCTGCTGTCTTTAAGTTGCCGTAAAGATTGTTCGTTACCGTCCATTCATCGAAAAATGATGATTGAGCACCGTCTTGTTTTGGGTGAAAGTAGCCGGAATTCTGGAATCTTCTTGCAGTCCGATTCATGCGCTCAATTTCGTTTTTAATGTCTATTGGTGTTGGTTGAGCGGGTAGGAGTTTATTATTATTCATTTCGAACCTTCCTTAACACTGAATTCAGTGATTTTCCTCTTGTTCTAGCGGTCAAGCTCTGGGAAATAACAGGTTCTTTTTCTAAACTCTCCGATAATTTTACACCGTTCTGTGATTTTTTTCTATGATAAGCCGAATAAAAATTCTCTTCGATTTGCGGCGCACTTGCTGCATGGTTTGCCAAAGCCCAAGCCCAAAAGCTGTCTGCATGTCCTTTTTCGTTTCTTTCCGCGTCATATCGGAAACTACCGCCGCTTGACGGCATACGCTTAATTGAATGTATTTGCGCGTGAAAATCCCTGTCGTTTTCAAGCTCAAATTCGTTCTTCTCAAGCCCGAATTTAACGCCCATTGCAAGCACTTCTTTTGATTGCAGTGTAAAGGTGATACCTTCGATTCTGTCTCCGAATTCATTATACAGGTCTTCATGAATCGGCGCACCCATACCTGTACAGTCTATGCAGCCGCGGTAAATAGGCAGAGAATTCATAAGTTTTCGTACTGTATCTTTCTGCTCCGTAAAAGATACCGATGTTTTCTCTAGCCGCATTACGGCGCGTTTTTTGCCGTCCTTTTTTCCCAATATGTAAATGGCGGCAGCATCCCTGTTTTTTGAAACATCGTAACCCAAAAAGAGCGGCGTTCCGTGCTTTTGCGGATTGTAGTTTGCAATTAAAGAATCTGCATCTGAAAAACTTTTTATTTCAAAATCATAACTGGAATATTCTTCATCGTTCATATCATCGGGCAATGTGTCGCTTTCACGTCTTCCAGGTGTGTTTGCATAAATCAGATCCAGTGAAATATAACTTGCCGCGCTATCTATAAACGTGCATTCACATTCCTGTTGAAAGTCTTCAAGAGTTGTATTGTGATAAAGGTCTAGCAGCTTATCAGTGCCGAATTTCTCCACACGTTCCTGTGTGGTCATATCTTTTGCAAACTTTACAGCCGCCGCTACGTCGTTGCACATTACTTTTGCATACCACCACGGCACAAAATAGCGGTCATATCCGGGATAGTTCTTCTTATCCGTACATATCTCGTAAAACTTACCGATAGTTCCTAAAGGCGTGCTTCCAACTTCAATACAGCCGTGTCGCAAAGTACAAAATGAAGCTGCCGTATATACTTCTTTTGCTAATCGGGGAGTGTAAATTCCGTATTCGTCAAGGCAGATGTCTCCATTGCGCCCGCGTGGCTGACGGCATGGCAAGCTGATTAAACGGCTTGTAGTATTTGATTCACAATCTTTGAATTCAAGCATCGTTGTTGTTGCATGAACGAGCTTCTTTTTGTGTTTTTTCGGAATTGATTCATAAAATTCTTTTGCGTATCGTATCTTTTCTTGCGCGTCTTCCATGTTGTATGAAATGAACTGCTTTGTATAATCAAACCTTGCAGGATCAAGAGCTTTTACAAGCCCTTTCATTGCGACAATAAAAGAAAAGCCTGTCTGTCTGCTTTTTAACAGGCAGATATAGCGGTTGCGGTTAAGAATAAAATCATCTTGCCAAAAATCTAGTGTTATCGGTTCTCCATGATAGCGCATGAACGCATAGGCATAATTCAGCTTTTCTTCTGGTGTCCAAAGTCTCATTTTCTTTCTGCCTTTCGCTTTTCAAAAAACTCTTGAACAATCATCTTAGTCGCTTTTTTTGCGGAATTATTTCCGTGGTCAATAGCATAATGCTTTATAAGACAGTAAAGCTCCGTATCAACTTTTATCGTAATTGAATGTTCTTCATAGTCAAAAGGATTATTCACATTATCAATCCTCTTCCGTTCTTTGAGTTGTCTTGTTGTTCAATTCTGATTCTCTGACAATCTCCGCATTTGCTCGCATGACTTTTGTTTTTACTTGCAAATTGCCTTTAATTATTTCCGCCGTTGTCTCGACTTCGTAATCATCTGTCTGCTGCTCGTTTTCGGTGAAGTCCTTATAGATTTTCAAAAGCTCGTTTTCTGTCTGAACTTTTGACGGCAGCTTATAATGCGGTATGCTTTTTTGCCCGACGTATTCAATATCTTCAATAAGTGCTTTCTGTTCGTCTGTCAGCTCGTCGGGTGTTTTCATTGTTGCGTCGATGTATTCAAACCCTTTATCAGAGTGTTTCAGCTCAATGTCATAAAACTCATGCGGTTTCATATTCAGACGCGCTTGTTTTCGTGCGATAATGTCTTTGACAGTCGTTTCCAAGTCAAGTTTCGTCAAGCTCTTTAGAAACTGCGAATTGATGTTTTTAATCTCTGCAATTATTAACGGCTTTCTCAAAAGCTGCTCTGCTTGTGTCTTTGCAGTCTTTACGGAATATCCGGCTTGCCTTGCCGCTTCTGCTGCATTTTTTTTAAGAGAAGATTGATTGCACCAATAGACAACAAAAAGTTTTTGCGCATCCGTCAGAGGTTGAGACCATTTAAATTCAGTGTCAACATCGATGTATTTATTTCCGTTGAATACGGCAATAAGTGAGTGTTTCTTCTTTGTCAGTGTCTTTTTTTGTTTTGCAGAAGTTTTATTGACTTCGATGTTCGTTACTTCCGTTTCCATGCTCAACCGCCTTGCATGTATGCAGCAGAAAACCGCTGAACTTATGACCTCTTTCGTTTACGATGGTTATTTCTTTTGTTTCGCACACCGCAACTGATTCATAGCCTGTCGCTATGTACTTGACCTCTTTTCCGCACTTCGGGCAAAACTGCATGTTACACCCCCAAAAGCTGCCGCAATGTTTCGGCGCGATATGTTGAGTATGTCGCGTACCCTGTCAGTTTTCCTTCGGTAAGTTCAAAAGCGATAAAGCCGCAGAAATTCCGTTGACCGCCGAATTCGTTGAGAATTTCAGCGACAAATTCTTGTTCTGGTTTCGTACCGGCAAATTTTTTCAAGAGTTGGTCATAGTTAGAATATTCATTGATTGAAACAGGCTTGCCGAATTCATAGCTGATTTTAGTAACCAGTGTTTTTTTAGAATCCTGCAATTTTTTGAGATATTTTTGTATTTTTTCTGTCATCATAATTACCCCTAAACGGTCAAGCTCTAAGGTAACTGATTCAGACATCTTTTCTTTTCTTAATTATATTTTAGTTTTTTTTGATTATCAATTCAGCAAGAATCTCAAACTTTGAGAGCGGCATTACTACAACTCTATGCATCGGCAGCAACTTGCTTTTGATAAACAAAAGCCAGTTGTCCAGATCATCACAGTTGCTTTCGGCTTGCCGTACCCATTCCGGCAGAGATATTGCGTTCGCGTTCTTGCACTCAATGCAGAACGGAAATTTCTTCTTTGCCTCGCCTCTAAGAATTACATCAGTTCCGTTCAAGCCGGATTCCCTCGAATGAATAGGGCAATCATCTGACTGCTGATTGTATTCTATGCCTGTGATTCGTGAAATCATCGCGCAAATTTCTTTCTGCCAGTCCAAGCCCTTCTGCTTTGCAGAACGCGGCTTTATTTTCTGCATTGATTTTTCAATGCGCTTTGCCAACTTCTCGTTTGCCTTTGTGTTCTCGCTCCGCAACAGGGCAATGATTTTCTTTTTTTCATCGGCATTAAGTGTAAGAACCAAAATACAGCCCCCTAAAATTCCGGATATGGATATAAACAATGACCGTACACCCGATGGCGTTGGTCTAAGTTTTCAGGCTTGTCTGGGTCTTTCGGCTCTACGTTTGTTGACGGCGACCGCTTGCACAAGGGAATAAGTGACTTTATCCAATCATTCTCATATAAGAAATTTTCCACAGTGCCGAAGCAACCGCAAAGCGTGTCAAGGCTTTTCTGACCGAAACAAAAAGCTGGTGTTCCATACATGATAAGATTGCTTTGTACTATGCCGTCCATCAAAAAGCCCAAGATTGCAGAAGTTGCACCACCCTGACTCCACCCTGTAAAGAACCACTGATAGCCAATCGGAAACTTACTGTTAAGCCAGTCTTCGTAGACGTAATTAAAAACTGCTTTTGCTTGCAAATAAAAGCCAAGCGTTGTGATTATTTTCTTCTTTCCGTTCGTAACAACTACAGGTATTACGAGAAAGTTGAAAACCCAATCCCACAATGTTTTTGTTTCCTGCATTTCAACAAAGATGCGTTTTTCTTTCTTGTCGATTCTATATCTCCAGTTTGCGCCGGTTTTCTTGTCGAGATTATAATCGCGGCTCAACTGGATTTCGTTAAATAGATCCAAATATTTCACTGTTCAGCTCCGTTTTTAAGCATTTTATAGTTAAGGTTTACAGCCGCAAGATAGCTTATAGTTGTATCGGGAATATTGCCCTGCATGACGGCGGCAGAACCGCAATTATATGCCATGATTACATCGTCTTTTACTTTCAGTGATTCTGACAAATCAGACAAAAGGTGTAAGGCAATGAATGTATTCATTTTCCAGTTGAAAGGGTCAAATTCGCTTTCGAGCTTCCAATATCGCGGCACAAAATTTGCCCATAAATACCTGTCGTTTAATTGCCATAAACCGATGTCTATAGTTCCGTTCGGGTTTGTATGCACGGCTTCCGTTATAAGCTGCGGATTTTCCCGCAACAGAATTGAAACAGCTAGATCCGTATCAACATCAAGCTGATTACCCAAAAGACAGATATAATCGCTTATTTCCGTCGGCAAAAAATCATATTTGCCTTTTACTTCTTCCGCTACCGCTTCCGGCACGCCGAATTCGCAATAGACGATTTTTTCTTTCGCTTTCCGTGATTTTGAGAACGCCGACATTCCGGCGCAAAAAAACAGAAAAGAAACTGCAAGCAGAATTCCTACTGCTGCATAAATTTTAGTTTTTGGTATGTTCATACCGCCCCTCCGCTATCTATTATCACCCGAACCGCTTATCACGTTCCGGGCTTTTCTATCCTCAAGTTTTTTGATGTTCAGCTCCATAACTTCCGACAAAGAAAGGTCGAGCACAGAACATATTTCTGCTATCATCCACAAGCAATCGCCCAATTCTTTTGAAATAGCCAGCTTATCTTCATTGGAAATCGCGCCGCCTTTGTCGCGGATAATTTTTGCGAATTTTCCGGCAACTTCTCCGGCTTCTTCCGTAAGTCCGTGAGACGGATAATCCCATTCGAGAGATTCTTTAATTCTCAATTCTCCGTCAACAGTCTCAACGATTACAGGTATCTCGTACATCTTAAAACTGTGCGCTTTTTTCTGGTAAATATCAGCCTCGCTTTGTTCCATGCCGTATATAACAGCTTTCTGAACAAGCTCCCAGACCCATTTATGGAATCCCGGAATATTCTGTCTGTCTGCGTATTCCCTTGCAATTTCTTCTTGATTCATATTTTCACCTTCCATGTGTGTTTTCTATGCAGTCTTGATAATATGCAGCAGGTTTGTAATTTACGCCTGTATTGTTGTGATCAAGATGAATGAACACCGTGTTTTTTATAAACTTATAGCAGACATAACCGCTGCAAAAACTGGACGTTTTGCCATTAAAAGATACTTTCTTATCCGGGATAATAAATTGAATGTCTCCATGCCGCAAAGAAGCAAAGAAAAAGCCTATTTCCTGATAGTTAATCGCCATCATGTTCATAAGCAACGCAAAAGGCTTTTCTTCGTAAACGCATTTTGTGAATACTTCGAGCTTTAATGAAAACGGCGGGTTTGAAACAACTATATCAGCTTCTTTCGGAATCGGCTTTTCAAAGAAATCTTGCCCGGTCTCAAGACTGCCGAAAATGACATTGTAACCGGCTTCTTTAAGCGTTATTACGTACTCTGATTTTTCCGTATCAAACGGACAATAAATAGTGTGTGCAGCTCTGCCGCACTCTACTGCATTGGCAAAGATACAGAAATAATCATCAAGAAACGGAATCAGCGGCGTTACAAGCATTTTGGGCGTGTAGTAGTTGTCTGACTTGTTAAACGCTTTCTTAAAACTTTTCATTCTTCCCCCACAAATAAATCAAGCTGCTTTTCGCTTAAACTTGCTTCGTTTATCCGTCTTTCGCAAATCTCGTAAAACTTCGCGTCAATTTCCACGCCGATGAAATCCCTTTCCAGTTCCTTACAGGCAACGCCTGTTGTACCGCTTCCCATATAGCAATCCAGAATTACCCCCCCCTCGGAGAGCTAATGTTTATAAGGCGTTTCACCAATTCAAGCGGCTTTTCGGCAGGGTGAATTCTTTTTGTGCAGCCTGTCAAAAACCATTTGCGGTAATAGTCCAAATCAAAACCCTTGCCCTGAAAAAACGTTCCTTTTGCCCTTATTAAAATAATGTATTCAAGGTCTGAAACATGATGTGTTGAATGTGCCGGAATAGGGTTGGATTTTGCCATTACAAGAACGTCGTATGTGTAATTCTGCTTACGCGCCCAGTTGATATAATCTGCAATCAGCATTTTGTTGCAGAAAAAATATCCGTAAAAACTCTTCATTTTCGGCTTCAGCATGTCGAGCATTTCAACAGGATTGAACACAACGGAATCCAGCTTTGCCAAGTCGTGCAGAAAATCAATGTTCCTAGATCTTCCGTATTTTTCAAAATTGCTTTCGGAAAACATGCCGCTTCCGTGAATATTGCCGAACTGATAAGGCGGGTCAGTTACAACCAAATCAACGGATTTATCTGGCAGGGTAGGAATAATGTTCTTACAATCATCATTGTAGAGCTGAATCATACTACTATAATATACTGAAAAGTATATTATGTCAATTTAGAGATATATTTTATCTATTTTTAGCGATATATTTTGACTATAAAAAGGCGTTAAAATCTTTCTTGAAAAGAAATTTCATGCAGATTTTTAACCTCTGAAAGAAGTTTGCGCTTCGCATCTTTGCTTCGATGTAAATTCTTACGTCTTCAAAAGCGGCTGAATAATTATTGTTCATCGCCTTTCTTATCTGTCTTCTGTATTTTTCTCCCATGTTCCACCTCTTAATAAATATCAAACAATTCCGGGTTCTTTTCTTTTTCAATACGCGCTTTTCTCTCAGCAAGCACTTTGTCTACTTCACCTTCATAACGCTTTGATATTGCCAAAGCATCCTGTGTTCTTGTTCTGAAATATTCCTTTTGCGCGGTTCTCATTTTCTCAACCAAATCAGCAAATTCACCTGTTGTCATAGTTTTACCTCTTAAAACAAGGAAGCTGTTTTAATTCCGCAACATCTCCCTGTACAAACATTCTTGCTTCTGCTGAACCAAGAAATCGGTTTAAGTTATCAGCCATTAAAGCAATATCAGTATTGTCTTTTAACTTCCATTCTTCACACGCAGAATACAAGCCACAAATTAGATCCATGTTGCTGAATATTTCTCTAAGTTTAAGATATTCGGCTTCGTTTTTTATTCCAAAATAATCTGCAATTTTTCGATGAAGTCTTATTCTTTGACTATTCAATTCATAAGGATTTACACCCAATTCTTTACATTCTTGAATATTTTTTATTATGTGAAGATATTCTTTGAGCAGTTCTTTCATAGTTTCATCTCCTGTTAATTTACGTGTGCCGAAATCGGCAAACCTACAAACGATTCTGTTGCTTGCATAGCGATTGTCATGCTGTCTTTTACGCCGTCTTTCTCGTATTTTTCCCAATATCTGAAAAACGCTTTAAGAGCAGTTTCTACAAACTTCGGGTTTTCTGCTTTCAGCTTTTGCAGATATTCATAAAATGCTTTCTGTTTCTTTGTCATATTTCCATTCCTTTATTTGTCTCCAATGTGATAAATCTCTAGTCCACTTCAACATATAAACTTGAGTATCAGCGAATCTATCTTTCTTAGACCAATCGTTTTTTGCTTTTTCAACCAGTTCGTTAAAACGTTTAATAGCATCGCGTTTGTGTTTGAAATCTCCACGATTTTCACACCAATGATACCAAACTGTATGTACAGAATATCTGCAACCGATTGTCATAGTTTCATCTCCTAAATATATTCAGTTCTGCAAGATTTGCATTTATAAATGTTTCTGTCGATTTTCCCATCGTAAGACCACAATTCCAGTTCTCCACCGCATTTTGGGCATTTTCCATAAGGAAGAAATATAAAAGCTATAAGAACAACACACATTACGATTAAGCCTATTAAACCTGCCATTTCCCTTTACTCCCTTTCGAATTTCTTTTTTATGTACATCTCAATTTCAATACGCACCGGCATAAAAAGACAATTTATCGCAAGAGTGAGAATAAAAATCTTGAAACAACTAAGCTTCGGTATAAAGTCAAATACCCAAGGCAGCAATAAATTGAAACCAATGTAAACAAATACAAACGAAACTAAATAAATAAGAATATCAGTAATAACCAGGTCTACTATTTTTTTAAACATATCTACTCCTTATCTAAAACAACTTTTGCTCTAGTTTTATAACTTCCGTCTATCTTGCTTCTTATAATCCTCTCTCCACGTTCATCACCCTGTTCTTTAAAGGAATCTGCTATAAACTCAGCATAAGTCTTAAACTTTGTTTCATCTTTCTCGTAATGCGCTTCAATAAGCTTACCAATTGTTACAACTCCGACTGTTTTCATTTACTCAATCTCCCCGAATATTAAACCGCTTTAGTTGAGCGGCTAGTGTGTCTTCATCAAGTTTTGGCGGAATATTAAAGAGCATTGCTACTTGTGCTCTGTTTTCAATTTCTGATAAAACTTTTTCCAGTTCGTTGTATGCAATCGCTAAAGAATAATAATTATTCTTTGCAATACTATTTGTCTTGCCAGCATTGAAATGCTCTGCATATTCTTTTGCAAGCTGCAAGTATGTTTCTTTGTGCTTGTTCAACAGACTTACAATTTCGCTTCTTGCTTCGTTATATCCGTCTTTGAAGCCGTCTGTATAATTCTTGTAACAATTTTGATACGAAGTATACCCGTATGTTCCGAGCCTTTTTTGTAACGCTTCTTCTGCTTTTTTCTCCAAGTCACGCATTTTCAAGCTCCTTTACATCAGAAAGATGTATCGCATACACAGGTTTATCTATATGCAGGTCTGTGTTTTTTCCGTCAACTATCACAATCTTTGTAATGTTGGCGGTCATGTATCTGTTCGTGTAGCCGAGACGGAGTTTACATTTTAACTTAGCATCTTCTTCACACTTCACAACAGAAAAAGTAAAGTCTACATAATTACAAAATTTTCGATTAAATCTTTTTTCAAACTCTTTAGATAGTTCTGCATAAAATCTTCTTGTCCAGTACGGTTTTACTTCCCTGTATTCAATTTGCTTTTCGCCGCTTTTGATTTTCTCGTACCATTCTTTTTTAAGTGGAAATATCAGCATGATTCAAGCTCCCGCCATTTCAAGATGTTTTTTGTATTTACAGCTGAATCTCCTATTGTAGATTCCAAAATATCAAACCGACAAAAATCATAATTCCAAAGGCAAACAACAGGCGTATATTCTCCAAATCTAAATTTTTCTGGACTGTTTGAATAAACGTAAACCAAATAGAGTTTATCATCATCTGTTGAAGGTAAATCTTTCGGGTTCTTTCTCAAATCATGCCATTGTACTTTTAATTCTTTGGCATAACTTGCTACTATTTTTTCTCCCTTCAAGAATTTTTCTGCGCGTTCCAAGTGTTCTTTGTCTGCATCTGTAAAACTATAGCGTGTGAGTGGTTTTACAAACCAATTTAAAACATCTTCAAGAATTAAATTTGCTTCAAGGTATCTGATTTCCAGTGGAAAATACCGATTTTGAGTTGTGATTAAAGCTCTATCAAAGTCTGCTTTTTCCTTTTCAAGGTCTTTAATCTGTTTCTGTAATTTTTCAATATAGGTTGTATCAATATCTGTTTTCAGATACTTTCTGCCAACCTTTATATAAAGGTTGCCCTCATAGTCAACTTTCATTACAAACACCCTGCCTTTTCTCTGAATTCGTCAATCTGCTCATTCGTACACTTTTCAAGAAACTTCCATGCGATAACTTTCTGTTGCGTCCATGAGCAGCGGAAATCATTTTTCAGCTGATACATACCTTTATCAGCAAAGAAAAATTCGTCTTGATATTGACCTCTGCAATAGTTCCAGCCGCCGCTTATGTTGTCTTGATAGAGAATTACCATAACGTCGTAGAAAATGCCGTCCGACGGCGGTAAAGCGTCTTTTACGCTTCGGTAATCGTTCGTATTTTGGATTTTTTCTTTAAGCAGTCTGTTATCGTTGCATACCTTTATAATTTCCTCATGCAAATGTTCTAAGTCAGAAGGATAGACATACATACCACTTTTGCGGTAATAAACCTCTTTAACAGACTGGAAATATTCTGTAAGCCTTTTGGGAATAATACTCTTCATTACTCATAGTCCTTATCTTTTGCTTTTACAAACTTGCCATCTTTAAGCGTATACCATGTATCAGCTTTGATTCTTTTGCCGTCAACTTTAGCAACACGAACAAGGTCGATAAAATCTTGACAAGATTCATTGTCGTGGTGACATTCCGTAAGAACAATCCAAGAACCGATTGCGCCTTTTGCTCTGGTTTCTCGTCCAACAGACAAGGCGACACTGCCTTTTCCGGCACTTGCGCCGCTCTTGTAGCCTGTTGCACTTGCGCCGCTACAGTTGCCTGTTGCACTTGCGCCGCTACAGTTGCCTGTTGCACTTGCGCCGCTCTTGTAGCCTGTTGCACTTGCGCCGCTCTTGTAGCCTGTTGCACTTGCGCCGCTATAGTCGCCTGTTGCACTTGCGCCGCTACAGTTGCCTGTTGCACTTGCGCCGCTATAGTCGCCTGTTGCACTTGCGCCGCTATAGTCGCCTGTTGCACTTGCGCCGCTATAGTTCCCTGTTGC
>Ga0265298_10001635_pt1 | contig 32978 bp, 23 predicted proteins | sample AusTroGonzalo_MG_3_FD_193486 | JGI IMG/M metagenome (GOLD analysis project Ga0265298, IMG submission 193486) | Bovine rumen microbial communities from tropical cattle in Woodstock, Queensland, Australia - Gonzalo_01 | ecosystem: Host-associated > Mammals > Digestive system > Stomach > Rumen ... | reverse complement strand
CATGTCTAGTGTAACTAGTATAACTAGTGAACCTAGCAGGTCTATTGGCCTTAATGGGAGATTTTTGGGGCTATGAGAATAAAAACCGATGATTCGTTTGTTGGGTCGTAGCTTTTTTGTATCTTTGTTTTCGAAATAGAGTATGTGTAGGTAATGATAAGATTTTGTGCTTTGTTACTTGGCTCAAGCGAATATGTTCTGATTCTATTAATATTGTTTAGTCTAGGAATATGAAAAGAGCAATTGTTGTTGGTGCTTCTTCAGGAATCGGATATGAAGTTGCACGAAAACTAAAGCAATCAGGTTGGATAGTTGGTGTTGCAGCTAGGCGACTTGAATGTCTGTCAGAGTTTGATTATTCTGCTCAAATAGATGTTAATAATGAGGATTCTTGTGAACTTTTGCTTGATTTAATAGAGCAAGTAGGAGGAATGGATTTGTATTTTCATGCTTCTGGAATTGGACACCAAAATAGAAGTTTAGAGGAACAAATAGAAATCCAAACTGTTTGTACCAATTGTTTGGGTTTTACTCGAATGGTTGGTGCAGCATATCGTTATATGTCTGCACACGGTGGGGGACATATTGCTGTTATATCCAGTATTGCTGGTACCAAGGGATTGGGACCAGCTCCTTCTTATTCGGCATCTAAATCTTTCCAAAGTACATATATTCAAGCTCTAGAACAATTGTCGAATAAGAATCATTTGAATATCCGATTTACTGACATGCGTCCTGGGTTTGTAGATACAGATCTTTTGAATGATGGTAATAGCTATCCTATCCTTTTGGATAAGAAAAGTGTTGCCGCTGATATTCTTAAGTCCATACAGAAGCACCGACACGTTAGAATTATAGATTGGCGATGGCGCCTGATTACACGAGTGTGGAGATTAGTTCCTAACTTTATTTGGCGACGCCTTCCTTTATGATTATTGGATTTAGAATGTTATTTTTCCAATTAGTAATCCACTTAAACCATTTTTCTTTTTTGTGCATGCCAAATGTCTCGTTATCAGAGCAATATGCTATCTTGTAGTGAATGCTATTCTGATTGCTTTTAATGATTGTCGTGTAGTTGTTTCCTTGTTGTTCCCTGTCAGGATTAGCAGGTAATTCTTTGACGTAGTATTCTTTGGGGATGTATATTCCTAGTCCCACGGTTTCGCGTTTCCAATTAATCGTGTCGCCTGACGGATAGTCAGTTCCCCAACAACCTCTAAGTCCTTTCTTATCTGTGAATTCTTTAGATCCTTTGATGTCGATGATTCCTGTTGAGAATAAATAATCATTTACATTTTTGTTGAATGAGATATCCACGTCAGTATCTCGATGACCTGCATATTGAGTATATTTGATGGTCATGTTGAGAGAGCTCCCCTTCTTAGTTTCTTTGGTAGTTGGAGCTTCCCATCCTTGATCTATGACTTCGACGATTGTTCGTAGTGGACCATAAGATATGATGCGTTGCGTTCTATTCCTTACAGGCTCAATCATCGTTGAGTTTTCGCCGTTCCATCCTCTGAATGCACCCAGCCCAAAAGTGTTGCCAACCCATAGGATATCATCACCATATCCTTCTTCTTTTTGTTCTTGTGAAGTGTAGAATTGCGTAGCTTGGAGTTCCAGGCGTTTATGATACTTTCCGTAAAGATCAAGTGTTTGTCGTTTATCGAAGTATATTCGTATGCCGTTCAACTCGCTTTCGAAATCCACACCATGATGATGTAGTATATTGTAGGAGTTGTCACAATCACCGCGTGCAGTGATGCTTGAAACGAAGTTGTTGTGCTTATTTTTCTCCTTCACCTTGTCGTTTCTAATCAGCATCTCAGTGTAAACCCTTGCTGGATATATCCTTGGCTCGCCATTCTGAAAGAGAGTTAGTTGATATGTCTTTTCCTCTTTTCCTTTCAAATCAACGAGAAAGCAAAGTTCGTCGTATGTTTCATCCAGGTTTATGTCGTCAAGTTGACATGGAATTTCCTGACCATTAAGTGTAACAAGAGCAGATTGGATATGACCGTATTTTGCTAAAGAAATAACGACAGGTTGATCAGTACGTGTTTCTTCTAATGGATTGTAAACCTTGATGTTGACATTTTGTTGTGCATTTGCCGAGATGCCAATACACAGATATAAAGTAGCAAGTAGATGTTTCATTTTAGCTTGTTTTAAGTACAAAATTAATAATTAGCCTTCAAAAGTTTGATTTTATTTAAAAAAATTAGGTTAAAACTTTGTTAATTCAATATATTTTAGTAAATTTGCCAGCGAATTTAACGAATATAAAATATTTTTGTGAAGAAGTTTTATGTCATCGTTCTTCTGGTCATGGTAACCTGTTTAGGTTGCCAGTGGCAACTCCGTCCAAGTGATTCCGAGTCGGAAAAACCTATGATGGAAATTGAACGCTTTGACTGTGTAGAATCCATGTATCTTACTACTGGCGATTTTGCAGTTCTTCAGCAAATGAAGACTGAATATCCCATACAAACGCGTACCTTGATAGAGGATGTGCTTTGTCTTGGTCCTGTTGATACATTGGATATCAATACCAAATTTCTTATTTTCTTCCAGGATAGTGTCTTGCAGGCTCTTATAAAAGATGTTCAAAAGACCTTTGCCGATATGGATGATATTAATCGGCAGTTGGGTGATGCCTTTGGACGTTTGAGCAAGATGATTCCAGAGATAGAGATTCCCCAGGTTTATTCTCAAATCAGCTCACTCGACGAGAGTATCATCGTTGGTCATAAGCTACTTGGCGTCTCGCTTGATAAGTATTTGGGTGAAGACTACCCGTTATATCAGCGATTTGGCTATACCGAGAGACAGCGCAAGATGATGACCAGAAAGTATATTGTCCCCGATTGTTTGAGTTTTTACCTATTAAGTCTTTATCACAAGGAGGACATGGATACTGCTTCATCAGAGCATCGTTCTGTACACATGGGCAGAATACAGTATGTTGTCAACAGCGCTCTTTCACAGAAATTCTTCAATGACGACTATGTTACCCTTGCCGAGCAGTATATGAAGCATCATCCCCAAACAACCATCGATGAGCTTCTGTCTATGGTTGACTGATGAGGTTATTATCATAAAATTATTGAAAAGAAGTCATTAATTCAGCTTCTTTCGGAATTATTTCTTATATTTGCATTCTGTTTGAATTAAATGCATCATGCAAATGAAAAAGATATTATTTTGTTGTAGTTTCTTCCTGCTAGCCGCCTCAAGTGTGTTGGCTGGTGAGACGTTAGAGTTGAAGGATATTGTCAATGGCAAGTTCCGTGGTGAGTCGATGGCATCCGTAGAAGCGTTGTCAGACGGAGAGTCGTATATTCAGATTTCTTCCGATGGCATGCAGTTGCAGAAGTACTCATTCAAGACCGGCAAGCAGACTGGTGTGCTTTTTGATGCCAATACAGCCCGAGGCGCCAAGGTGGAGAGGGTAGAGGGCTATATCGTGAGTCCCGATATGAAACGTATCCTGATTCAGACCAAGACCCAGCGCATCTATCGCCATTCGTTTACAGCAGTCTATTACATATTCAATATCGCCAACAACCGATTGGAGCCACTTTCAGATGGTGGTCCTCAGCAAACACCCGTTTGGAGCCCCGATGGCAATCAGGTTGCTTTTGTCCGTGATAATAATATCTTCCTGGTGAAGTTACTCTATAACAATGCCGAGAGCCAGGTTACCAAGGACGGCAAGCGCAACGAAGTCATCAATGGCCTTCCCGACTGGGTTAATGAAGAAGAGTTCTCATTCAACTCCTCAATGGTGTTTAGTGCCGACTCACGCCAGATTGTATGGGTGCGTTACGACGAGAAGGATGTGAAAGAATATTCCATGACCCTCTTCAAGGGCATGAAACCCGAGCGCGAAGAGTATGCCACCTATCCAGGTTTCTATTCTTATAAGTATCCGAAATCAGGCGAGCAGAATGCCCGTGTCAGCGTGATGAGTTTCGATATCAAGAGTCGCCAGACCCGCACCATGCAGGTACCTCTTGATGCCGATGGCTATATCCCTCGCATCAAGGCAACAGCCGATCCTGCAAAGATAGCCGTATTTACATTGAATCGTCATCAGGACTTTCTTCGCGTGTTTATGGTAAATCCGCTAAGTACTGTTGCTCAGCAGGTTGTAGAGGATCATGTTGATAAATACATCAATGAGAATGTCTTTGGTAATGTACTGCTTACATCTTCTCATCTCATTCTCACCAGCGAGCGCGATGGCTATAACCATATATATTTATACAGCCTGAATGGTCAGTTGCAGCGCAAGATGACCGAAGGAGTCGTAACCGATGTCTATGGCTATAACGAAGCTACTGGCGATCTTTATTTTGCAGCCCTTGTAGGTGGTCCCCTCAATCAGAAGATCTATGTGAACCACAAGAATGGCAAGACCGACTGCCTGACTCCCAAAGACGGATGGAACACAGCAGTATTTTCCCACGACCTGAATAACTTCATCTGCACTTGGAGTGACATCAATCATCCCATCGTTTCCACACTTTGCAACAATCAGGGCAAAGCACTTGTTTCCCTGAAGAAGAACGATGCTTTGCAGAAGCAATACGATAGCTTTGCTATGGGAAGCAAGGAGTTCTTTGATTTCCAGACCAGCGAGGGCGTGAAACTCTATGGCTGGATGGTGAAGCCTGCCAACTTCAATCCCCAGAAGAAATATCCCGTGGTGATGTTCCAGTATGGCGGTCCCGGCAGTCAGCAGGTGAAGAACACCTGGAACATTGGCATGAACGGACAAGGTGCTATTCTCGAGCAGTATCTGGCACAGCAGGGCTACATTTGCGTGTGCGTAGATAACCGTGGAACAGGCGGACGCGGTGCCGAGTTTGAGAAGTGCACCTATCTCCGTCTGGGAGAGAAAGAGGCCAAAGACCAGGTTGAGACAGCCTTGTGGCTTGGTTCGCAGAGTTATGTCGACAAGAATCACATTGCCATCTGGGGCTGGTCCTATGGCGGATGGAACACCCTTATGTCCATGTCCGAGGGACGTCCCGTGTTTGCCTGTGGCATAGCCATTGCTCCTCCCACCTGCTGGCGCTATTATGACACCGTCTATACCGAGCGCTTCATGCGCACCCCCAATGAGAATGCCTCCGGCTATGACGAGGTGAACCCCATAGCACGCGCCTCTCAGTTGCATGGTGCCCTGTTGCTGGTTCATGGTTTGGCCGATGATAATGTGCACTATCAGAACACCGCCGAGTATGTCGAGGCACTGGTTCAGGCCGACAAAGACTTCCGTCAGCTTGTCTACACCAATCGCAATCACAGCATCTTTGGTGGAAACACCCGCAACCACCTGTTCCGACAGTGCATGAACTTCTTCAATGAAAACCTAAAGTAACATCCTATATGAAACGACTAAAACTACTACTATCTACTATGCTTCTGTGTACGACTGCTGCAGTCTGTGCACAGGATGGTCAGTCGCGCGTGTGGAAGCCCTTCACTCACGAGCCTTCGACTGCCGACATTATTGTCCGTGTGAACGACTATTGGCAGAAGAACCACAGCCCCGAGGTACGCTCCTTCTGGGACGAAGCCGCCTATCATACGGGTAATATGGAAGCCTATCGACTGCTTGGAAAAGCCCAGTGGCTGGCCTATAGCAACGCATGGGCACGCCATAACCAGTGGATGGGTGCTCAGGAGAAAGACCCTTCCAAATGGAAATACAAGACCTATGGTGAAGGACACGACTTCGTGCTCTTCGGCGACTGGCAGATTTGTTTCCAGACCTATCTCGACCTTTACGAGATAACCCCCGATGACTATAAGATAAAGCGAGCCATCGAAGTGATGGACTACGAGGTGCGCCAGCCCCAGTGCGACTTCTGGTGGTGGGCTGATGCGCTCTATATGGTGATGCCCGTGATGACCAAGCTCTATAAGACCACGGGCGAGGTGAAGTATCTCGATAAGCTTTACGCCAACTATCGTTGGGCCGACGAACTGATGTACGACACCGTGGCCCATCTCTACTTCCGCGATGCCAAGTACATCTATCCCAAAGCCACCACGCGTAATGGCGGCAAAGACTTCTGGGCGCGTGGCGATGGTTGGGTGCTTGCAGGCCTAGCCAAAGTCCTGACCGATATGCCCAAGGACTATTCTCATCGCGCTTTCTTCGAACAGCGCTTCATGGAACTGGCCGAGGCCGTGGCCCGCTGTCAGCAGCCCGAAGGCTATTGGACACGCTCCATGCTCGATAAGGACCATGCCGAGGGACCGGAGACCTCCGGCACAGCCTTCTTTACTTATGGCTTGTTGTGGGGCGTTAACCACGGATTACTGTCTGATGACCAGTACGGACCCGTTATTCAGCGCGGTTGGGACTACCTCACCAAGAAAGCCCTGCAGCCCAGCGGTGCCGTAGGTTTTGTGCAGCCCATTGGCGAACGGGCCATTCCCGGTCAGCAACTCTCTGAGAAGAACGAGGCCAACTTTGGTGTTGGCGCTTTCCTCCTGGCTGCCTGCGAACATCTGCGCTATGAGGACCGTCAGGCTGGTGGCGAGGTGAAAGTGACCATCACCAATAAGAGCAACGATTTCCGTCAGCAGTTAGTAGAGCTCGACGAGGCAATGGTCGATGTCCAGTTGGGCATTCATGGTGGACGCCAGTTCATAGTCTATGATGCAGGCGGACTGGAAGTGCCTTATCAGCTCACCTATAACAAGAAGATTCTCATCGATGCCGGCGTGCGTCCCCGTGGCACACAGACCTTCTACATCCGTAAAGGCATGCCTAAGGTCTATCAGAACGTGTGCTATGGTCGCATTTATCCCGAGCGTAAGGACGACTTCGCCTGGGAGAACGACCGTGGTGCCTACCGCATCTACGGTCCCGCCTTGCAGCGTACAGGTGAGAAAAGCTATGGCGTTGACGTGTGGTCGAAGAACACCCCCGAGCTGGTTCTCGACCAGCGTTACTGGATAGAAGACGTAGTGATGATGCCTGCTGTAGAGAAGCTGCGCCGCGAGAATCGCCAGCGTGGTGACTCTCTCTATCGTTTGAACTCCTACCATAATGATCATGGTCGCGGCATGGACCTCTACAAAGTAGGACCTACACTGGGTTGTGGCACGCCCGCCCTGATGGTCAACGACGAACTTCTCTATCCCTATTGCTTCAAAGACTACGAGATGCTGGACAATGGTCCGCTGCGCATGACGGCCCGTTTCACCTATCATCCCACCGATGTTCAGGGCGACACCGTTGTAGAGACACGCATCATCCAGTTGGACAAAGGTTCCAACTTCAATAAGATGACCGTGAGCTACGAGGGTCTCAAGCATCCCGTCAAACTGGCTTCAGGCGTAGTCATCCACTCCGAGGATGCCAAGAGCTATGTTCTTGGTAAGAACTACGTGCAGTATGCCGATCCCACCGACAATGTAGAGGTGAACAACTGCCAGCTCTTTGTGGCCACCCTCTATCCACAGGGTGTCAACCAAACATTGATGAAGAAACTTGGCAAGCAGAGTGGGGGAAACGAAGGTCATGCCCTTGGCATCAAGAACAACTACAAAGGCGACCCCTATACCTATTACTTTGGTTCCGCCTGGTCTAAATACGACGTCCGTTCACAGGCCGAATGGCAGCAGCGCATCAACTGGACACTCTCCAGTTTGCAGCAGCCCTTGAGCGTGAAATGGCATAAGACCAGTAAATAGGCTTTTCACCGCATTCCGAGCAAAGCGGTACTTTGCTGGTGGAAAAGCGGTACTTTACGGGCAGAATAGTGGCACTTTTCAGGTAGAATAGCGGCACTATTCTGTCCGTAAAGCGTAACTATCGTTTCCCCATAGTTTAGCTATTACATCCCAATACCTTAACTTTTGCATCGCATCCAGCCCCTAGACTTCTCAATTCTAGAGTCTAGAAACGTCCAATCTAGACTCTAGAAGCATCCATTCTAGACTTTAGAAACGTTCATTCTAGAGTCTAGATCTGCATCAATACTTCAACTATTACACCCAGAAACGCCTCCTTTTGTCTTTCAATAGTCATTGTTTCATTATGCAGTATCGGCTGTCTTGGCACACGATAGGGTTGGATTCATCTCCCAGCTTAATATATAGTGACGTTTTGTTACACAATTTCCTCAAGGAACTCTTGCAACATTCAAAATTTTGTTCTACCTTTGCACATAAGTACTGGCGCAGAACTTCAGCGGAGGTGGCCGGTGCGATTTTTGTGGGAAATAATAACAGCATTAGCAGTTATTCGGAAGATATAGAAACCTGAGAAATTTCTTAAAAGCAAGATGAATACTGATAATTGTGAATGTTCGCGTTTATAGCGTGGACGTCACTTATCATTCATCTGGGCTTTCTCAGGGCCTCTATATCTGGTAAGGAGCGGACACGCTTCTTTCATATATAGAGGTCTTGATGTATCAAGCCCAAAAGAATCCGATAAGTGCTTATGCCCAAAAAGCTATAAGTGTTATGACAGATAATGAACTGAAAACGCTGAAAGATAAACTTTGGCATTCGGCTGATATGCTGCGTGCTGGAGCACATTTAGCGTCAAATAAATATGGTCAGCCTATTCTTGGACTGATATTCTTGCGCTATGCAGATATTCTTTTTAAACAACATAAAGCAGAGATAGACGCAGAGTATCAGCAGTATAAGGGCACTCGTATGGAGACAGAATATAAGGATATTGCCATCGAGAAGTGTGGCTTCTTTCTGCCTGAGTGTGCCTATTATGATACCATCAACGATGCTCCAGATGATGCTCATAAGGCTGTACTTGTAAAAAAGGCGATGGAAACCATCGAACAGGAGAACCCCAAGATGGAGGGTGTGCTGCCTAAGGAGGTTTACGGTCAGTTGGTGCCCGAAGAAGAACCTGAGCTGTTGAGTCGTATCGTCCGTGTGTTTAAGGATATTCCCGAGGATATAAGTATCGACTTGTTTGGTCAGATTTACGAATATTTCCTTGGTAACTTTGCCTTGGCTGAAGGTCAGGGTGGTGGAGCCTTCTATACGCCAGCCAGTGTTGTTCAGTATATGGTTGAGGTCTTGCAGCCAAAGACTGGCGATAAGAAATTCCTTGATCCTGCTTGTGGATCAGGTGGTATGTTTGTTCAGGCTGCACGCTATATGCACAAGCATAATGCCAGTGGCGACGACATGATGCGTTTCCGCTGCTATGGTGTTGAGAAAGAGCCTGACACCGTAAAATTGGCAAAGATGAATCTGCTGCTGAACAATGTTCGTGGAGATATCACCGAGGCCAACTCTTTCTATAGCGACCCATACGACGCTTTCGAGAAGTTCGACTATGTGATGGCAAATCCGCCATTCAATGTGGACGAGGTGGTGCTGGAGCGCGTGATTGATGATAAACGCTTTAATACCTATGGTGTACCTCGCAACAAGACAAAATCCAGTAAGAAGGGGAGCGACAAGAAGGAGACAGTGCCCAATGCCAACTATCTGTGGATAGGCTATTTTGCTACAGCGCTTAACGAGAATGGCAAGGCAGCGCTCGTTATGGCTAACTCTGCTAGCGATGCAGGAGGCTCTGAGCTGGAGATCCGCAAGAAGATGATAGAGGATGGCATCATCAGTCAGATGGTGACATTGCCCTCAAATATGTTCTCTACCGTTACGCTGCCTGCCACGCTGTGGTTCTTTAATAAGCAGCGCACTAACAAGGATGAAATTCTCTTCATCGATGCTCGTAACATCTTTACACAGGTGGATCGCGCGCATCGTAAGTTCTCTGATGAGCAGATTAAGAACCTGGGCATTATCAGCCGACTATATGAGGGCGATTCTGACAGTTTTTGGGCTCTGATAGAAGAGTATAAAGAAAGTAAAAACAAAGCACCAGAAACAAGTGACGATAAAGAAGAAAAAGTTAAATCTTATTGGCAAGCTCAAATTGACTGGCTCTTGGAACGTTGGCCCGAGGGTAAGTATCAGGATGTGATAGGTCTTTGCAAGGTGGCCAAGCTCGATGGCGAGGATGGCATTAAAGACCAGGACTATTCGCTGAATGCAGGTCGCTATGTGGGTGTCGTTATTGAGGATGACGGCATGACGGAAGATGAGTTCCGAGATACTATGCGAGGCTTGCACTCAGAGTTCTCGCAACTTAATGCCGAAGCCCTGAAGTTGCAGGCAGAGATAGATAAGAATATGAAGGAACTGTTTGGGGAGGGGAGAGTTAAATGAGTAAGATATACAAACAAATATCCGAGCTTGGTGAGATAATAACAGGTAAAACACCATCTACAGCAAACAATGAGCTTTGGGGTGGTGATATTCCATTTATAACTCCTACAGACATTAAGAGTTTTGATTCTTATTATCAAAACGAAACAGAAAGATCGGTGTCTGATGTAGGTGCACAAAAGCAAATTAAAACCATTCTTCCAAAGAATAGTGTATGTGTTTCTTGTATAGCTACAATTGGAAAGATGTGTTTGACGAGATGTAAATCAATAACAAATCAGCAGATAAACTCTATCATACCTAATAAAGAAAATGATTATAGGTATATTTTATATATGCTAAGGTATAACTTGCCATATATTCAATTGGTGGGTGGCGGTTCTGGCTCAGGAACTCCAATTATAAGTAAAAATAATTTTTCAAGATTCAAATTTCTGATTGAGGATAATCTTCCTATACAGCGTCGCATTGCCTCTATTCTTTCTGCCTACGACAATCTGATAGAGAACAACAACAAGCGCATACGCCTTTTGGAGCAAATTGCAGAGAATCTTTATAAGGAGTGGTTTGTCCGCTTCCGTTTCCCCGGCCACGAAAATGCTGAATTTGAAAATGGCTTGCCCAAGGGGTGGAGAGAAGAGGTGGCCTCAAATGTAATTGATGTAATGAGCGGAGGTACTCCAAAAACAGAAAGGGAAGAGTTCTATGGAGGAGAGATACCTTTTTTTACCCCTAAAGATGCCGATGATTCTATCTTTGTTTATTCTACAATAACGAATATTACCGAAGAAGGCTTGGCTCATTGTAATAGCCAGTATTATCCTGTTAATACTCTGATGATTACTGCTAGAGGAACTGTTGGTAAACTTAGTTTGCTTGCTGTTCCAATGGCTATGAATCAATCATGTTTCGCATTAAGTTTTAAGGATAGAAAAAATCCGTATTATCTTTATTATTCTATAAAGAATGAAGTTTCCAAATTAAAGAAAATGGCTAATGGCGGAGTTTTTGATACTATCATCGTTAAGACTTTCGACCATATCAAAGTAATCTTGCCACATAATGATGTGCTGGATATTTATGACAAAACTGTATCTCCAATTTTAAGCCAGATTCAACATCTGCAACGTCAGTCATCTCTTCTCTCTCGCCAGCGTGATTTGCTCCTTCCTCGCTTGATGTCTGGTAAACTCGAAGTAAAAAAATAAAGATAAGAATATGTCAGAACTGAAGGAGATATACGCTATAGAATGGATGGGACCTTTTGATTCTATCGATGAGATAAAGGAAAGAAATGGCTCTGAGGATTGTTTCATCTATCTTATAACAGGTCGTCTTTATCACAAAGGACCTCTTGGTATCAGATATGTTGGTATATCCAAGCGTTTTGTGGGTAATAGACTAAAGGATAAAGACCATCGGCAGAAACAATCAAAATTGCTGAACAAACAATTTTGGACGGGGCGTTTCTCTGTCTCAACATATAATAATCTCGACACAAAAGCTCGAAGGAACAGGGCTGAACGTGTAGAGACTTTGTTGGTGAGATATCTGACGAATAAATCAGATATAAAGATGATAAATGACAAGAAGGTATATTCTGACCCATGCAGACCTATTGGCATTGTGAACCGTTGGCAAAAGAAATTCATAGAAGAAGGAAGATACAAAAAACCTTCAATCCTATCTGAGATACCGGATACGTTATTGTATGTTGACAAAGAATTCTTTGCAGGCGACAAACTGAAATTAAGACTTTATACACCAGAATGAAGCATGGGGTTGATATAATAACGAATAAAAACAAAGCAGTCTATGAAATCCTTTATCAGTGAAGACGATATAGAGCAGGCGATTTGTAATCGCTTATCGCAAGCAGAATACGGTTGGACGCGCATAGAATGCGACCCCAGCGTAGAGAAACAGGACGATGTTAGCGTTACTGGTCGTAGTAGCGTGAAGGAATGCATACTGCCTGAGGTGTTCCGCAATGCACTCAAGCGCATTAATCCAAACGTGAATGAGGATATTATCAACGATATAGTGAACAACTATCGTAGAGACTTTAGCAGTCAGGATATGGTGGACGTGAACTACCGACTGTACAACCAACTGCGTAACGGGCTGAGAGTGGATACACGTACGACTAAAGGCGATGACTTTGAGATAGTAAAGCTGATAGACTTTGATAACATTGAGAACAATGACTTTCACTGCGTAAATCAGATGTGGATAAAGGGCCACTATCGTTATCGCCGCCCCGATGTATTGCTGTTTGTAAACGGACTGCCTGTTGTCTTTATCGAACTGAAGAACTCTACAGTAAAAGTAGAGGAATCATATAATAAAAATCTCGTTTCGTATCGCGAGGATATACCCAACATCTTTGCCCTGAATCAGATTTGCGTGCTATCTAACGGCCTGCAAACCAAGATAGGTGCATGGAATGCTGGTTACGAATACTACTTTGAGTGGCTGCGTGTTGACAACGAGAAGGAGAAACTGGATAGAGAGCAGATTGCAGAGCATGGACTATCTATACAATACCTGATAGATGGATTGTTTAAGAAAGAACGGCTGATAGACTATATCGAGAACTTTATATTCTTCGATAATAAACGTATTAAGATTATCGCCAAGAATCACCAATTCCTAGGTGTAAATAATCTAATGAGGAGTGTGGAACGTCGCGAGGAACTTAATGGTAAGTTAGGCGTGTTTTGGCATACACAAGGTTCTGGTAAGAGCTACTCGATGGTGATGTTCGTAAGGAAGGTTAGGCGCAAACTGCATGGTAATTTTACGTTCCTGATAGTAACCGATCGTGATGATCTTGATACACAGATACACAAGACGTTTGTACGTTCGGAGGTGATAGGAGAAAAAGAAGAGTGCCAGCCAAAGAACTCGGCACAACTGCGCGAATATCTGATGAGCAACAAGCCCATGCTGTTTACGTTGATACATAAGTTCCAGTACGACAAACAGAAGAAATATCCCGTATTGTCTAAGCGTAACGATATATTTGTACTGGTAGATGAGGCTCATCGCACGCAGTATAAACAGTTGGCCGAGAATATGCATACAGGTCTGCCAAACGCTAGCTATATTGCCTTTACAGGTACACCATTGCTTGGAGCAAAGCGCTTGACAAACCAGTGGTTTGGCGACTATGTATCGGAGTATAACTTTGCCGAAGCTATTGCAGACGGATCGACAGTACCATTGTTCTATAGTCGTAGAGTGCCAGAAGTGGGTCTTACTAACAATTTTCTGGATGATGATGTTGTAGATATCGTGGAAGAGGAGAACCTGAACGAGAAAGAACAAGAACTGCTGGAAAACAGCTCGTCGCGAATTATGGAGGTTATTAAGCGCGACGATCGATTGAATAAGATAGCTCAGGATATAGCCCACCATTTTCCACGTAGAGGTTTCCTTGGAAAGGGCATGGTGGTAAGTGTAGATAAATACACGGCTGTTAAGATGTACGACAAGGTTCAGCACTACTGGGCAGAGGAGAAGAAAGAACTGATTAAACAACGTAATAAAGCTAAGACAGAAGAAGAACGCGAAAACATTAACCGTATATTAAGCTATATGGACCGCGTTGAGATGGCTGTGGTAATCAGTGAGGAAGCTGATGAAAAAGAGAAATTCGCGAAGCAAGGGCTTGATATTACCAAGCATAGAGAGTTGATGAATAAGATTACCACAGATGGCAAGGATATAGAAGACCGATTTAAAGATAAGGACGACCGCTTGAGCCTGGTGTTTGTATGTGCCATGTGGCTAACAGGTTTTGATGTTCCATCACTATCTACGTTGTATCTCGACAAGCCCATGAAGAGTCATACACTGATGCAGGCTATTGCACGTGCCAATCGTGTGTTCCCGGGCAAGACATGTGGTATCATCGTCGACTATGTGAATGTATTTAAATATATGCAAGAGGCATTAAGCGATTATGCTTCTACTTATGGTGATGAAGGCGATTATCCTGCCAAGAACATCGAACAGCTGATTACCAATATCGACAACTGCATACTTGAGTGCGATGCATTCCTATTGACGCTTGGTATCAACTTAGACGAGATAATAGCAGAAACGAATACGCTGGACAGGCTGGAGATGCTGCGCCAGGCTTATGTGCGTATCTTGGAGAAGGACGATTGGAAGGATCGCTTCAAGGTGCTCAGTAATCTACTGATGAACCTCTACGATGCCAGCAAACCAGAGATATTTGAGCGTGGATGGCATAACGATAAGTTTGCACCTATTAGTTATATCAATGGGATTTTCTGTAATCAAATTGACGATGAGAAGTTGGAAAGAGCCAAAGCCAGAATGGCAGAGAAACTGGATCAGAGCGTGACATCAACTAACCAGGTTTGTGATAATGCTGATTATGTGATACATCAAGGCAAGGTGATTGACCTGAGTAAGATAAATGTGGATGATTTACGCAAGGAAATCAGTCTTACCCCATATAAAGCTTTTGAGATTGATAACCTGCGTGTTTTCATAGAAAAATTGTTAGAGCAGATGATTAATAAGAACTGTATGCGCATATCATTCTCTGAACGCTACAAGAGTATCATTAATCGTTATAATGCTGGCGGAAGCGAGAACGAGGATTATTACGAGAAGCTGTTGCAGCTGATAGAAGAATTAAAGAAAGAACAGGGGCGCTCTACCGATCTTGGACTGAAGGAAGAGGAACTTGAAATATACGATTTGCTGATTCAAGGTAAGATGCTAACAAAGGGCGAAGAGCAAAAAGTAATCTTGGCTGCAAAGAACCTCTACCAAAAGCTGATGGCCGAGAAAGACAGTTTCTTGGTAGTTGATTGGTACAAAGATGAACAACCACGAAAGAAAGTGTTCTCGCTCATACAGATTTCTCTGAACAACGACTTGCCGGAAAGCTACGATAGGGTATCGTTTGTAGACAAGACAAACCTGCTAATGAATCATTTCATCGATATGGCGATACAGGGATATGGATGGGGCGCAGCCTAATTCATCCATATATGAACTTTCCAATATTTTTTGTACCTTTGCAATCTCAATGGACGAAAAAAGAAAAAACAGCTAAGCGGGAATGCTTAGCTGTTTTTTATTGCTTACTGTTTATAGTTTACTTCATGATTATCTTACCCTTCACGATATTCAAACCTTTGGTGGGGTTAGCCATACGGCGTCCCAGCAGGTCGTAGAAGTTGTTATTTCCTTCGCTTGTAGTGGTGAGAGTATTGATTCCTGTTGTCATGCCTGCTATGTCAAGAAGCTCACTGCTACTACCAGATAGCTTGATGAATGCCTCGTGGTCGTTCAGCTCTTCACCTGCATACTTAGAGAATGCTAGCTGTGAATTCTCGTAGCTCAGCACATAGTAGTCGAACTCTGATGATTTTTCTGCTTTTACAGTAGAGCCTTCGAGGATGTTGTCAGAATAGTCGGCTGTGCTAGCTTCATTCTGTGACGTTAACTTAACGGCATCGGCTGTTGTCTTCTTTAGGAGTACGCCCTGACCGGCGTTGATCACCTTGTCGGCAATCTCAGTCAGTGTGACTGTGGTGCCATCCAAGCTTGCCTTGTAAACCGTGGTGTTCTCGTCTGCCTTCATGTTGACGGAACCATTATAATAGCTTGACCAATATTCGCCTCCAGCACTAATAGTGGCCACATTATTGACAACACTACCCGTATAAGGACCTACAGCATATATCTTGAAACGGTATGTGCCAGGCTCAGCCATGACTGTTATGCGAACGGTGGCAAGTATCTGCGCTGCTTCAGAACCAGAGATCTTATAAGTACCCTTGTACCAGCTGGGCTGCTCAAAGGTACTCCATGGAATGAACTCTATCCAACTTCCCTTGTCGGCTTTGGGGAGTGTGACACTGGGATTGGCGTAACCAATCGCTACGTCAAGATCACTTAAACCAAGTTCAATGGAAGGGGCTGCGTCACATTCGTAGTTAATGAGAAGACCGTTCCAAGAGGAAGCGTCGCCTGTTTGCAGGCCATACTGACCTCCTTCCTTTCCGACAATGTCAAAGCAGAGTTTTACGTAGGGTAGATACGTTGACATTCCTTTGTTAAGTACTATCGTTCCGCTAATGCATCCATACTCTGCTACGTGAGCATCGGGCAGATGACCATCTGACTCCCAAGATGGAGCGTCGAGGATAACCTGTGATTCGCCACCTTCAACAGCGTCGGTCTCTACATACCAATAGCCTGATGTTTCGTATCCGTTGTCAAGTCCCGTTGTTATGCGGGCTATCCCATCGGAACCATTCCATGTTTTAGTCTCGGTTTGTGCGCTTGCTGTCTGTGCGGTAAAGGCAAGCAGCAGTGTAGCGAATAGCATTGCTGCTGTTCGTAAATTCTTCATAGGTCCTGTTTGTTTATTTGTTTGGTTAATAATTACTATGGTTGTTATATTTGCGAACAAAAAAGCAGCTAAGCGGGAATGCTTAGCTGTTTTTTATTGTCAACTCATAAAGGTTTAGTATGCGAAGAGGGGATACTCCTTCATCTTCTCGTTGACGCGAGCGCGAACGCTAGCGATAACCTCCTCGTTGGTGGGATCGTTGAGTACTTCCTCAATCCAAGCAGCAATCTGAACCATGAGGTCTTCCTTAGCACCACGAGTGGTGATAGCAGGAGTTCCCAGACGGATACCAGAGGTCTGGAATGCGCTGCGGCTGTCGAATGGAACCATGTTCTTGTTCACGGTGATGTCGGCAGCAACCAGTGCGTTCTCAGCTACCTTACCTGTCAGCTCAGGATACTTAGAGCGCAGGTCAACCAGCATAGAGTGGTTGTCGGTACCACCGCTCACGATGCCGAATCCACGCTTAACCAGCTCGTCGGCCAGAACCTTAGCGTTCTTCTGTACCTGCTTAGCCCACTCCTTGAACTCAGGCTGCAGAGCCTCGCCGAAAGCAACAGCCTTGGCAGCGATCACGTGCTCCAGAGGACCACCCTGCTGTCCGGGGAATACGGCTGAGTTCAGCAGCTGGCTCATCATCTTGGTTACACCCTTTGGAGTCTTCAATCCCCAAGGATTCTCGAAGTCCTTACCCATCAGGATGATACCACCACGAGGACCACGAAGTGTCTTGTGAGTAGTAGAAGTTACGATGTGAGCATACTTAACAGGGTTGTCGAGCAGACCAGCGGCAATCAGACCAGCGGGGTGAGCCATGTCAATCATCAGCAGAGCGCCAACCTTGTCGGCAATCTCACGCATGCGCTTGTAGTCCCACTCGCGGCTGTAGGCACTACCACCACCGATAATCAGCTTTGGCTTGTGCTCCAGTGCCAGCTGCTCCATCTCGTCGTAATCTACACGACCGGTCTCCTTGTTCAGGTTGTAACCGATGGGGTTGTAGATCAAACCAGAGGTGTTTACGTGTGATCCGTGCGACAGGTGACCACCGTGATCCAGGTTCAGTCCCATGAAAGTGTCGCCTGGCTTCAGTACGGCCAGCAGTACGGCTGCATTAGCCTGTGCACCAGAGTGAGGCTGCACGTTAGCATACTCAGCATCGAAAAGCTTGCAAACGCGGTCGATAGCCAACTGCTCAACCTCGTCAACTACCTGGCAGCCACCATAGTAACGGTGTCCAGGATAACCCTCGGCATACTTGTTAGTCAGGTAAGATCCCATGGCTTCCATTACCTGGTCGCTTACGAAGTTCTCGCTGGCAATCAGTTCAATACCTTTCAGCTGACGCTGATGTTCTTTCTCGATCAACTCGAAAACGGTGTTGTCTCTTTTCATCTTTGTTTATTTTTGGTTGTTTAACATATAAGTTTTTGTTGTTATGCAAGACAGGCGTCCAACTCCTTGGTGATGAGTTCTTTATCCAGATGCTGACCAATGAAGACCAGCTTCTGCATGCGGTCGCCATATTGCTCGTCCCAGTCGGCACGCAGGGCAGCATCGCGCTGCATCATCATCTCAAGTTCCTCCTTAGGCATGGTGGCAAACCACTGACCTGCCTGACGCAGACCGACCTGCTTGCCTGCTTGCTCGAAGAGGTAGCACATGTCCTGCTCGTCCTTGAAGTAGCAGATACCTTTAGCACGGATGACTCCCTTAGGCCATTTGCGGGCTACGAAATGATCGAAGAGTCCCATGTTGAAGGGACGGCGACGATAATATACGAAGGTACCGATACCATATTCCTCAGCTTCGCCTTCATCGTGGTGGTGATGGTGGTGATGATGATGGTGGTGCTCATGTTCGTGCTCGTGCTCATGCTCGTGTTCGTGCTCATGCTCATCATGATGGTGTTCATGTTCTTCCTCTTCTTCTTCCTCCTCCTCGTGGTGGCGTTCTACCTCCTGAAGCCATGCGGCAGAAGTAGCCACGCGATCGAAGTCGAACATATCCGTGAAGAGAATCTTGTCGAAGTCCACATCGCCATAGTTGCACTCTATAATCTCAGCCTTAGGCTGAATGGTGCGGATGATGGCGCGTGTGCGTCCCAGTTCCTCGGGTGTTACCTCGGCAGCCTTGTTCAGTAGTACGATATTACAGAACTCGATTTGTTGGATGACCAGATTCTCTATGTCTTCCTCGTCGATGTCGGGGCGTGTCAACAATTGTCCGCCTTCGAACTCGTCGCGCATGCGAAGTGCGTCAACAACGGTGACGATGCAGTCCAAGCGGGGTACACCGTTCTCCACAACCTCGGGAGCCATCGATGGGATAGAGCAGATGGTCTGTGCAATAGGTCCTGGCTCGCAGATGCCACTGGCCTCGATGACGATATAGTCGAAGCGTTGCATTTGGATGATATCTTGCAGCTGCTGTACCAAGTCCATCTTCAGCGTGCAACAGATGCAACCGTTCTGCAAGGCAACAAGGCTGTCGTCCTGTTGATTTACCACACCGCCTTGTTGAATCAATGTGGCATCAATATTTACTTCGCCGATATCATTGACAATAACGGCAAACTTGATTCCTTTGTTATTAGTAAGTATCCTGTTCAGTAGTGTTGTCTTGCCGCTGCCCAGATATCCTGTAAGCAGCAATACGGGAGTTTCCTTCATCTTCAATTGTCAATTATCAATTTTCAATTAAACAAGTTCTACTTTGTTGATATCCTGTTCTTTCTCGCAATAGTGGCATGTAAGGATGCCGTCAGTTACATGGAAATAAGTGCTCATTGGTTCGTTGTTGGTGATGCATTTGGGATTGTTGCATCGCACGATGCCATGAATCTCGTCGGGAGTAATAACCTGTTTCTTCTCAACAACCTCAAAGTCCTTGATGATGTTCAGCACAATGTTGGGAGCTACCACACTCAGGCGGCTAATCTCTTCATCGGTAAAGAACTTGTCCTCAACCTTGATGATGCCTTTCTTTCCCAATTTCTTCGACAGAAGATTGTATCCGATGGTAACTTGAGTTGATAGATTCTGGAGTTCCAGAAGTTGAGCCACCTGATAGGTCTTGTCGCTGGGTATATGATCAATTACGGTGCCATTCTTGATGGCGGCCACAAGCATTTCTTTCTTGTTCATAGGATGATGGTTTTGTCGTTCTTAACTTCATCGAGCGTGATGCCGAGCACATCGCAGAAGATGGCTTCGCGTGCAAAGAGTCCGTTGCCAGCCTGCTGGATGTAGTATGCGTGAGGATTGTCATCTACCTCGTAGGCAATCTCGTTCACGCGAGGCAGGGGATGGAGAATCTTCATGTTGGGTTTGGCGCTCTTCAGCAAGTCATTATTCAGTACGTAGACGTTCTTCACGCGTTCGTATTCCATTAAATCAGAGAAACGCTCCTTTTGGACACGTGTCATATAAAGAATGTCGGCATCGGCAATAACCTTCTCGTTGAAAGCTGTATGCTCTTGATACTTGATACCGTGCTCGTCGCAATAGAGTTTGTATTCTTTAGGCATGGCCAACTCCTTAGGTGCCACAAAGTGGAACGTAGGGTTGAAGTGGCGCATGGCCATGAGGAGAGAGTGAACGGTGCGGCCGTATTTCAGGTCACCCACCATATATATATTAAGATTGTCGAGTGTACCTTGCGTCTTGTAAATGCTATAGAGATCGAGCATGCACTGTGAGGGATGCTGGTGTGCACCGTCGCCTGCGTTGACGATGGGGACAGGAGCTACCTCTGATGCATACTGCGCAGCGCCTTCGATGTAGTGGCGCATCACGATGACGTCAGCATAGTTGCTGACCATCAGGATGGTATCCTTTAGGGTCTCACCTTTAGTGCCACTGGTTACTTTTGGATCGGCAAAGCCGATGACGCGTGCTCCGAGGCGATTGGCAGCTGTTTCGAAAGAAAGACGGGTTCTTGTACTAGGTTCAAAGAAAAGGGTAGCGACAACTTTACCCTTGAGAAGTTCACGGTTGGGATGCTTTTCAAACTCCTGTGCCATCTCAATCATGTAGAGAATCTTTTCTCTAGTGAGATTGGCAATGGTGACGAAATTATGCTTGTCCATGATTGACTTTTATTATTTCGACTGCAAAGGTACAAAAAAACGCGATAATACCAAAAGGAATTTTTGTTTTTATATTTATTTATAGTACCTCTGTTGGAAATGTAAAACTGATGAAGTTGGACCGCATCTCGGAAAAAGTCAAAATTATTTGGTTTTTCGCTCGAATTACACTACCTTTGCACCCGCAAACATTTATTCATTAATTAATTAAGAAGAAAAAAATGAAAGCATTTGTATTCCCTGGACAGGGAGCGCAGTTCGTAGGAATGGGTAAGGATCTCTACGACAACAACGCAACAGCAAAGGAATTGTTTGAAAAGGCTAACGAGATTCTAGGTTACAGAATCACAGATATTATGTTTGAGGGAACTGATGAGGACCTGAAGCAGACCAAGGTTACTCAGCCTGCTGTGTTCCTTCACTCTGTTATTTCTGCCATCTGCATGGGTGAGGACTTCCAGCCTGCAATGACTGCTGGTCACTCACTGGGCGAGTTCTCTGCATTGGTAGCAGCTGGCGCATTGTCATTTGAGGACGGCTTGAAGTTGGTTTATGCTCGTGCTATGGCTATGCAGAAGGCTTGTGAGGCAGCATCTTCAACGATGGCTGCCATTATTGGTCTGCCCGATGAGAAAGTTGAGGAAGTATGTGCTGGCATCAATCGCGAGGGTAATATTGTTGTTTGTGCTAACTACAACAACCCTGGTCAGTTGGTTATCTCAGGTAATGTTGAGGCTATCAACGAGGCTTGTGAGCAACTGAAGGCCGCCGGTGCTAAGCGCGCATTGCCTTTGAAAGTGGGTGGCGCATTCCATAGCCCCCTGATGCAGCCTGCTAAGGATGAGCTTCAGGCAGCTATTGAGAAGACTGAGATAAAGACTCCTAAGTGTCCCGTTTATCAGAATGTAGACGGTAAGCCTCATACTGAGCCTGCAGAGATTAAGAAGAACCTCATTGCTCAGCTCACCAGCAGTGTTCGTTGGACACAGTGCGTGCAGAACATGATTGCCGATGGTGCCGATGACTTCACAGAATGTGGTCCTGGTAAGGCACTGCAGGGCATGATTGCCAAGATTAACAAGGAAGTAAGTGCTCATGGCATCGCATAAAATTATCATCTATCAGATTTTCACCCGTCTCTATGGTAATCGTAACAATAACCGCAAAGTTAATGGTACGATAGAAGAGAACGGATGTGGAAAAATGAATGATTTCACGCCCAGTACCCTGAAGAAAATCAGGGAACTGGGCGTAACTCATGTTTGGTACACAGGTGTGATTCGTCATGCCACCCAAACAGACTATTCGGCATATGGTATTCCTCGTCAGCACCCAGCAGTGGTAAAAGGTAGGGCAGGCTCGCCTTATGCTATAACAGACTACTACGACATTGATCCAGACCTGGCTGTCAATGTTGGCAAGCGCATGGAGGAGTTTGAATCTTTGGTTTCTCGCACACACCGCGCAGGACTGAAGGTTATTATTGATTTTGTGCCTAATCATGTGGCTCGTCAGTATAAGAGCATCTGCAAACCTGCGGGCATTCGTGATTTGGGAGAAGATGATGATCCCAACGTAGGTTTCGATCCTCAGCGTAATAATTTCTACTATTGTCCAGGACTGCAGTTCATGCCTTATTTTGACCTCTATCATGGTGAGGCGGAACCTTATGTGGAGATGCCTGCCAAGGCTACGGGTAATGACTGTTTCCACAATGCACCGGGGCGCAATGACTGGTACGAGACGGTGAAGTTGAACTATGGCAAGGACTACAATGGTACGTGGTCAATGCTCAACGAGCAATGTTCAACTTGGCATAAGATGTTGGACATTCTGCTCTTCTGGGCAGGGAAAGGTGTAGATGCCTTCCGCTGTGATATGGCAGAGATGGTGCCAGCTGAGTTCTGGGCATGGGCAACGGCTCGTGTTCGTGAGCGTTTCCCACATATCTATTTCATTGGAGAAGTGTATAATCCCAACGAATACCGCCATTACATTGCTTCTGGTTTTGATTATCTCTACGATAAAGTTGGAATGTATGACGCTATGCGCGACGTTGTCTGTCATCGTCGTAATACAGATGCAATCACATGGGCATGGCAACAGACTGACGATATACGCGACCATATGCTCTATTTCTTAGAGAACCATGATGAGCAGCGTATTGCCAGTGACTTCTTTGCAGGTTCTGGAGAGAAAGCAGTACCGGCCTTGGTTGTTAATGCCTTGATGCAAAAGAACCCATTCATGGTCTATGCAGGACAGGAATGGGGTGAGCGTGGCATGGATGCAGAAGGCTTTAGCGGACAAGACGGTCGTACAACCATATTCGACTATTGGTCGTTTGCAAATCGTTTCTCACCTCTTACTAATATATATAATAAGGTGTTGAATATTGCTGTTAAGGAGAAAGCTGTCAGTGAAGGTCAGATGTTTGATGTGATGTATGCCAATGGACAGTACAATCGTCAATATGCTTTCATTCGTAAGGCTGGCAAAGAAATGCTGTTAGTGGTTGCAAACTTTGATGATGCTCCATTGACTATGCAACTCATGATACCTGATCATGCTTTCAATTATTTGGATATTCAGGAAAAAGCTTATCAGGCAACAGAACTATTAAGTGGCGAAACCTCTTCAATGGTGTTGATGCGTGATAACACGATAAACGTTCCTCTGAAAGAAAGAGGCGCAGTGGTCTATAAACTGAAATAACGATGGAAGAGTTTATATTGAACGAGCACCATAAGGAAGAGTTTCCTCCTGCACATACTGCGGAACATTTGTTGAATCAAACAATGATTCGAATCTTCGGATGTGGGAGAAGCTATAATGCTCATGTGGAACGCAAGAAAAGTAAGATGAGCTTCCATTTGGATCATAAGCCTTCTCGTCAGGAAGAAAAGGAGATAGAGCGTCGCATGAATGAATTGATAGAAGAGGATTTGCCTGTGACCTATGAATTCGTGACACGTGATAGTATTCCGGAAGGTGTTCAGGTGGACCGTTTACCTGATAATGCCAGCGAGACTATCCGACTGGTGAGAATAGGTGATTATGATGTTTGTCCATGTATTGGAAAGCATGTCCGTTCTACATCTCAGATAGGCCGATTCGAAATGCTGGGAACTAATTGGGATGAAACGGAACGTTCGTTCCGGGTGAGGTTCAAGATTGTATGAAAAAGAAATAGCTCTCTGATTAGAGGGCTATTTCCATATATACCGGATAGTGATCTGAATAACTAAGTTCTTGTTTGTAGTAGTTCACACCATCTATAGACTTATCGTGGAAGATGTAGTCGATACGAACTCTTTTGGCTCCACGGTATGTGAACATGAAACCATCGCCACACTCTTTGAATCCGTCTTCCAAGTCTCCAAGCATGGTCTTATAGACATAGGAGTAGGGCACGTCATTGAAGTCACCGCATACAATAACAGGGTGGGGGGATGATTGTATTTTCTCTGCAACAAGATTGGCTTGTTGAGCACGTGTTGCCATACCCATGGTGTAGTTGCCGTAGAGCGCCTTGATAATAGCATTCTCTTCAACATCCACTCCTTGAGCTTGCATCTTGGCTGCTTTGTGGAGCGTGCGGTTGAAACCTGTAGTCTCAAGGTGTACGTTGAATACGCGAATGGTTTTACCTTTGATGTTGATGTCGGCCCACATGGCACTGTTGTTGGTGCTGTTACCAAACGAGATAGTCTCAGAACCCTTTATGGGAAAACGGCTGTAGATAACCATATCGTCCAGACCTATAGCCATATAAGGAAAGTTCTCTTTGTATTTTGTAGAGTTGAGCTTGTCGCCACTCGCGTCAAGATATTCCTGCATGCAGAGAATGTCAACATCATGCTTCTTCATCTCAGAAAGAATGTCTTCTGCCTTAAATCCCGATGTCTCTCGTCCAAAACGTGCTACGTTGTAAGTTGATATGGTGAAAATATCGCCAGTCTTTTTCCAGCCAGTAAAGATTTTAAACTGATGTAGCGTTCCTACATAGGGAATGCTGAAGAGAATGGCAACGATGGGAACTACAGTCCAATGCCAACGGCGACGAATAATCCAATATATTAATAAAATAATATCTGCTGTAATGAGTAGGGGGAGTATATAGACCAACATGGCCAATGCTGTACTGGATGTGGGGTCTGCACTACCGCCGAAGATTCCAAACAAGGTAAATGTTGCCATCAACATGGTGACAACAAGAATCATAAAAGAAAAATACTTGTAAATTGCTTTCTTGCCCATGGCAAATTATTCTCCGATGAATTTCTTAATGGTCTCCAGTAATTCTTCAACCTTGAAGGGCTTGGCTAAGAATAGGTCACAACCTGCCGCTTTGGCTTCTTGTATGTTTTCGTTGAAGGCATATGCACTTAGTGCAATGACTGGCGTGTCGGGGTTGATCTCTTTAATAATGCGAGTGGCGTCAAGACCATCCATTTCTGGCATTCGTATGTCCATCAGAATAAGGTCGGGCTTCTCCTCTTCGTTGAGCGTAACGGCTTCAATGCCGTTGTGGGCTCTGAGAAGACGATAGCGCTTCTGTAGGACGATGCGAACCAACTCGTAGTTGCTTTCTTCGTCTTCCGCAACAAGTACGGTCTTCAGTTCTGACTCGTCCTTTCGGTTGCTCACGCGCAGTGTTCGCATGTTTTGGGTCGTGGTACGTCCAGTCATGCTCATGCCGCCAAACGAACCATGGAAGGGAAGTGTAAAGGTAAAGGTGGAACCTTCGCCTAACTTTGATTTGACGGTAATACGTCCGCCCATTTTCTCAACGATAATGCGGCACAATGCCAATCCCAGTCCGTAGCCTTTCTGCTGCTCGGCATCTTTCGAAGCGTATGTGTCGAAAATCTTATCGATAAACTCTGGGGCAATACCTGAGCCTGTGTCACTGACATAGAACTCTATGGTTGACCCTTCGTTGATTAGTCTATAACCATAAGTGATAGTGCCCTTCGGCGTGTGTTTCAGTGCATTAGAAATCAGATTGGAGAAAACCTGTGTGAGTCGGTTCTCGTCTGTTGTCATCACAACAGGCATGTTTGGCTTTGTCCAAGTCAAATTGACTGTTTCAGAACAACGGAATTTAAACAGCTGCTTGATGCTTCCCATCAGGCTGTTTAAGTCCGTAGACGCATTCTTGATGACAATTTCGCCGGATTCAACTCTTGAAAGGTCGAGAATCTCATTGACAAGACTTAGCAGACGACTGTTGTTGCTTTCAATGATTTCCATGTATGTCATTCGCTCATCAAAAGAATCGGTTTCGGCCATGATTCTAGAGAAACCTTCAATGGCGTTGAGGGGTGTTCTGATTTCATGGGACATGTTTGCAAGGAATAATGATTTCATGCGGCTGGCCTTCTCGGCTTTAGCAGCTTTTTCCTCATATTCCTTCAGTTTCTTGTTTGCCTGCTCTAATTCTTGATAGGCTAAATTAAGCCTATGATTCGCATCAGCAAACTTCTGCATTAATATTTCTTTCTCGTCTTGATTCATCACCAATTGTGCGCTGACTTACTATCTATAGATATTTCAGTATGCAAAATTAATAGTTTTTTTGAAAACGAGCAAATAATAGTGCGTTTTTTTTTCAACAAATTACCCTCTTTTTGCTTTTTCCCAAGTTCCACTGGTGTGATGACTTAATAAATAGGTCACTCCCTTGAATACGTTTAGGTTCATAAAAAGAAAATAATATGGCACATAGAGTAGTTTATGCTTCTTGCCTTTCGACGCAAGATACCATCCAGCCAGTGCAGCAAGATAGAACAGCAATTGGGCTAGTCCGACTAGGTCGTAGATGGTACCAGCATTTCGAATGACAAGGGCTAAATTGACGGGTATAAGCATCGTCATCGCAATAGGAGTGATGCTCCATCTTAGTACACGGTGGGACACGAACTGGAATGCTACTTTGGGATAACGGAATGGATTCATTAAACTGCGCAACCACCAGATACTTTGCAGTCCGCCTGCAGCTATTCTGCGTTTTCGCTTTGATTCCTCATCGAGATTGGCAGAACCATATTCCATAGCGTAGGCTTGATTTGTATAGGCAATGCGATGCCCGTCCTTTACCATCAACATTGAAATCATGAAGTCGTCGAGTAGGGCATTGGATGGTGCTTCGTGGTAGTCGCTGATTTTGATTGCAAAGAGCTCGCCCGCAGCTCCCATGGCAGAGTAAAGTTCACTATCCCATTTCTTTAGAGCACTTTCGTATTTCCAATAAAGTCCTTCACCCTCAGATGCTATCTGACCGAATCTTCTTGAAGCAACTCTTTTTTCGCCAGAAACGCAGCTTACGTTGGGCTTCATGAATTGTCTCATCACTTCCCGAATTGCATCTTCGTTGAGCATGGTGTTAGCATCGGTGAAAACCACATATTCGGCATTGTTGTTCTCCAAACCATGCTTGATGGCAGCAGCTTTTCCTTTTCTCTCTGGATGGTACACTATTTTAATGTCAGGATACTCTTTCAACTTTTGGAAAGAGTTGTCAGAACTTCCGTCTATAACCCACATGACGGTGAGCTTCTCTTTGGGATAGTTCAGGTGGTTGATGTTTTCCATCTTCTCCTCAATGATGTCTTGCTCGTTGTAGGCGCAAATCATGAGCGTGACATCGGGGAATTCCTGCTCGTTTAGAGGAAGAATGGGATCAACTGACTTAAATGCAAATAGTCTTCTGATTTTCAAAAAGATAAAGAGAAAAGCTCCGTACCCTACATAAGTGTAGAGTACGAGAGCCAGTAAACACCAAAATACGAGTTTTGTTATCAACATATTATTTTTATTATTTGACTACCACCTTCTGCCCGTTTACGATGTAGATGCCTCGCTTGACGCCATCAAGGCTGGTCGCATTTCTGCGAATCAGTCTTCCGTCAAGACTATAGACGTTGACAGATTTCGGTTGGTTGGTCTCGTTATCTATGTTTGTTTTTATGGTTTCCTCGTTGAGGCCGCCATAGAAGTACAGGCGGAAGTTGTCGAAGCAGCACCAATATGAACCCTGCATGTTTGTGGTGCGTATGCCCAGTTGTAAGGTCTTGTCAGAAGACTTCTCTTTATTGCAGAAGATGAAGTTCTCGTAAAGTCCTTTGGCAAAGTATCCGCTTGCTGAAGCCATGTTGTCTGGTATGTATTTTCCATTCACTAGCTTTTCTCCAGTAGCCGTTTGCTTACTCTGAGCATCGGCTGCGATATGGGCAATCTTCTTGAACTTATTGCCCATGTAGATGTTGACGGATACGTTGTTGGTTCCGTTCACATAGTCGTTATAGGCAGCCTCGTATTTCCCAGGACGATGGAATCCTTGTACCTTCATCTGGTAGGTGCCTGGAGGCATGTTTTTGAGTATTTGGTTGATGTTGAATGTCTTCTCGTAGAACTCTGCGCAAGAGTAGTTGATGGCTGGGGCTTCCGACCAGCCTTCGGCAGAGTCCATTCCTGCGTTCTGTATCTTGTATGTGATATCAAACGGCTGGGTTATTTCTATTGGAGTTGTGTTGTTAAGGAATTGGTACACAGCCTGTTCGGCGTCGTTCGTTAATTGAGAGATGCTGCCTGCTTCCGTGGCGCTTTCCAGAAGTTCCTCAATGTTGTTTAGCGTGCTGTTGAACGCCTCGTCAGCACCTTCATTGTTCTCTGTGTGAGGCACGTCTTTCAGGGGTTTGATGTCCTTGACTAAATCTCTCACTTCTTCTTTCAGCACTTCTAGGGCGCTTGATTCAAAACCGCCGGCTTCTTCGGCAGTAAGAATCATCCACCGTTGGGCTTGGGCAGTATTGGCAATGTTGAAGTTTTGTGAGGATACACCACCAGTGGAGGTGCCAGTCAGACACTTGGGTGTCCAGTTGGATTCTGGATGAATAATCCAATAGCCGCGTTTTGCGTTGGCACCTAATCCTACGTCAATGCGTCCCTTCATCAACTGGAGGTCCTCAGTGTCGCTAGGTTCTGTGCATTCAACGGTTTTGAATATGACGTTGAATGACAGATACTGACCTGTGGCTGCATTCCGGAACTGATAATACTGGTTGTCGGGCGTGAACGTGATGTACCATGCCAAGCTGTCGTTTTCCTGAATCTCTGCAGCGTTGGCATTTTTCTGGATAAGCTTTCCACTTTCGTTAACTCCCAGATACGATGCGTAAAGACCGCAGTCTTTTGACTCGTTCTTCAGATAGTATTTTGTCTGGTCATCCTGTTCAAATGCGTAGTAGGGGTCGGCATGGCGGCTTTCGTTGTGCTCAAGTCCGTCTTCTCCTAAGGCCTGACAAAGCATGGCGTTGCCCAGATAGAGTAGGGTGGATCCATTGTCTTCACCAGCTCCGTTAACACCATAGGGCCACATGTGGATGGCGTCGCCATGCAGATAGCCGTCGGTCGTGTTGTCCCAGAATCGGATGGCAGCTGTTGTGCGTTCTCCTATCCAGTCTCCTGTGTTAAAGCCAGCACGCAGGTTGCCTTTGCTCCATTGTGTGGAATAGTTCACCAGTCCCAGACCGTGCATCATCTCGTGCATGATGGTACCTGTTCGCTGATACGACTGCTTTGGCCCCACGTTCATCCAGGGCACTGGCTGATATTTGCAATCGGCAGTCTCTGTTCCAGAACCGTAGCCTATGTCGAAATGGCGCGATGCGCTGGTCATGGCGTTGTAGTATTCGCAAGCGGCGGTGGCTGCGTTTCTGATACGTGTCTGGGTGGCTTCGTCTCCAGCGTCACGTAGATTGAAGGTGACATTTCCCTTTGGTACGGTGTGGAACTTGATCACCTCGCCATAGGCCACCTCGTCATCTTGGTTCACCACGTAAGCTCTCATGTAGTAGGTTGTGCCTGGCTTCAGGTCTTTCATCCAGTAGATGGCGCCATTGTTCGAGAGGGTACTTTGATTGACGTTGTCTTCTTTGGTCGGGTTGTTGTGCTCGGCATAGCAAAATCCGTACGTCTTGATATCTTTGCCGCCGTTAGAACTGGCAGCCTTGATGCGTCCGAAAGCCATCGTGGCTCCGCGTACGAAACGGGTGTCGGTTTCCACCGTAGGCTTTTGCGCGTGAAGGTGTGTGTTAGCCGCTACTGTGCAAAGTAGAATAGTTAGGAGCTGTTTTAGATTTCTCATTGTAGTTTCAGTTAGTATAATAATCATGGTTGCAAAGATACAAAGTTTTTTTTGAATGACCTAACGTGGCAGTAACTTTATATTTTGTTTCGCGCGTACAATAATATAATTCTCTATTTGACCTTGGATTTGTGAAAATCGTAAATTGTAACGTTGACATTGCAATTTTTCCTAATTTTGTTTGGCAGTGTGCAAAAAATCACGTAACTTTGCGCAATAGAAAATAAATAATATTATTGTTAATCGTAAATAAAACTATCTTATGAGTCAAAAAAGAGTTTACCTCTTCGGCAATGGTAAGGCCGAAGGTAATGCAAAGATGCGTGAGGAACTCGGTGGTAAGGGAGCGAACCTTGCCGAGATGAACCACATCGGTGTGCCTGTTCCTCCAGGTTTTACAATCACTACTGACTGCTGCAATGAATACTATCAAGTAGGTCAGGAGAAAATTATGGAGTTGCTTAACGATGACGTTATGGCAGCTGTGAAGCATATAGAAAATTTGATGAACTGTAAGTTCGGTGATGCACAGAATCCTCTGTTGGTTTCTGTACGTTCTGGTGCTCGTGCCTCTATGCCAGGTATGATGGATACCATTCTGAACTTGGGTCTGAATGACGAAGTTGCTGAGGGTATGGCCAAGAAGACTAACAATCCCCACTTCGTATACGACTCTTATCGTCGTTTCGTACAGATGTATGGTGACGTGGTACTCGAGATGAAGCCCGTTAACAAGACTGATATCGACCCATTCGAGGAGATTATCGAGAAGGTTAAGAAGGAGAGCGGTGTTGTTCTGGATAAGGATCTCTCTGTAGAGGATCTGAAGAAGTTGGTTAAGCTGTTCAAGGCTGCCATCAAGGAGCGCACTGGTAATGACTTCCCCAACGATCCTATCGAGCAGCTTTGGGGTGCAATCTGCGCTGTGTTCCGTTCTTGGATGAACGAGCGCGCTATCCTGTATCGTAAGATGGAAGGAATCCCCGACGAGTGGGGTACAGCCGTATCAGTAATGGCAATGGTATTCGGTAACATGGGCGATACGTCAGCTACTGGTGTATGCTTCAGCCGCGATGCTGCTAATGGTGAAAACCTGTTCAACGGTGAGTATCTGGTTAACGCTCAGGGTGAGGACGTTGTTGCCGGTATCCGCACACCACAGCAGATCACCAAGATCGGTTCTCAGCGCTGGGCTGAGCGCGCAGGTATCTCTGAGGAGGAGCGTGTTGCCAAGTATCCTTCAATGGAGGAGGCCATGCCTGAGATTTATGCCGAGCTGAATGGTATCCAGGACAAGCTGGAGCACCACTATCACGATATGCAGGATATGGAGTTCACCGTACAGGAGGGCAAACTGTGGTTCCTACAGACTCGTAACGGTAAGCGTACTGGTGCTGCTATGGTTAAGATTGCTATCGACCTGCTGCACGAGGGTATGATTGACGAGAAGACTGCTATCCAGCGTTGCGAGCCTCAGAAACTCGATGAACTGCTGCACCCAGTATTCGATAAGAAGGCTCTCTCTGCTGCTAAGGTTATCGCACAGGGTCTGCCCGCTTCTCCAGGTGCTGCTTGCGGTCAGATTGTATTCCATGCCGACGACGCTAAGGAGTGGCATGAGAATGGACATAAGGTAGTGCTCGTACGTATCGAGACCTCTCCTGAGGACCTCGCTGGTATGGCTGCTGCCGAGGGTATTCTGACTGCTCGTGGTGGCATGACCTCACACGCTGCCGTTGTGGCTCGTGGTATGGGTAAGTGCTGCGTATCAGGTGTGGGAGCTCTGAATGTAAGCTATAAGGATAAGACTGTCGAGATCGACGGTGTGGTATATAAGGAGGGTGACTATATCTCTCTGAACGGTACAACTGGTCAGGTATATGCTGGCGAGGTTCCAACAAAGGCTGCTGAACTTTCTGGCGACTTCAAGGAACTGATGGACCTCTGCGACAAGTACACTAAACTGCAGGTTCGTACCAATGCTGATACTCCACACGATGCACAGGTAGCTCGCGCTTTCGGTGCCAAGGGTATCGGTCTTACACGTACTGAGCACATGTTCTTCGAGGATCAGAAGATTGTTGCTATGCGTGAGATGATTCTGGCTGATAGCGTTGCCGGACGTGAGAAGGCTCTTGCTAAGCTGTTGCCTTATCAGAAGGCCGACTTCAAGGGTATCCTCGAGGCTATGGACGGTCTGCCCGTTAACATTCGTCTGCTCGATCCCCCTCTCCATGAGTTCGTTCCCCACGATCTAGCTGGTCAGCAGACCATGGCTAAGGAGATGGGCGTAAGCTTGGAGGAAATCCAGCGCCGTGTTGACTCACTCGCTGAGAACAACCCAATGCTTGGTCACCGTGGCTGCCGTTTGGGTATCACATTCCCTGAGATTACCGCTATGCAGACCAAGGCTATCCTCTCTGCTGCTTGCGAGCTGAAGAAGGAGGGTAAGAACCCAATGCCAGAGATCATGGTTCCTCTGATTGGTACTATCAACGAGCTTAAGCAGCAGAAGGAGGTTATCCAGTACGCCGCTAAGGAGGTATTTGCAGAGTACGGTATCGAGGTTGAGTTCGAGATTGGTACAATGATTGAGATTCCACGTGCTGCCCTGACTGCTGATCTGATTGCATCAGAGGCTCAGTACTTCTCATTCGGTACTAACGACCTCACTCAGATGACCTTCGGTTACAGCCGCGACGATATCGCATCGTTCCTGCCTGTATACCTCGACAAGAAGATCTTGAAGGTTGATCCATTCCAGGTTCTCGACCAGAAGGGTGTTGGTCGTCTCATCAAGTTCGCTGTGAAGGAAGGCCGCGAGGTTCGTCCTGAGCTCCGTTGCGGTATCTGTGGTGAGCATGGTGGTGAGCCCAGCTCAGTTAAGTTCTGCGCTAAGATTGGCATGAACTATGCTAGCTGCTCTCCATTCCGCGTGCCCATCGCCCGCCTCGCCGCCGCGCAGGCTGCCGTTGAGGAATAATTTTAATTCGCTGAATAACAGATAGTTAATTACGAGGGATTAAAGTGATACTATAACACTTTAATCCCTCGTTTTTTATTCTGAAATAAACCTAAAAATAGCCGCT
>Ga0265298_10001634_pt1 | contig 32988 bp, 47 predicted proteins | sample AusTroGonzalo_MG_3_FD_193486 | JGI IMG/M metagenome (GOLD analysis project Ga0265298, IMG submission 193486) | Bovine rumen microbial communities from tropical cattle in Woodstock, Queensland, Australia - Gonzalo_01 | ecosystem: Host-associated > Mammals > Digestive system > Stomach > Rumen ... | reverse complement strand
ACCCGGACGGGAATCGGGAGGTCTTTGTGTTCCGGCTTTCCGCCGTTCAGAGACCAGTCAACCCCCACGATGAGAGCCGCGCCCGTATCGGACATTTTCGGGAACCCGCAGGTAACGGAGAAGGAGAGACCCGGGATGTCGTGCAGTTTGTGCTTCATGCCGTTCTTCGTCAGATAGCACCGCCCCGCGATGATGTTGAACTCGTTCCCGACCGGACGGACGCCGGACAGTACCGCCTCGATGAGGGCTTCGCGCACCGTGTTTTCGTCGTACTTGTTGTCGGCGAGGAACCCGAGCGGCGTCCCCTGCAAAGCCATGATCGGCTTCATGACTTCCGGCGTCAGAAGGGCGCGGAGCTGACCGACCGCCGTCGCCATAGCGAACGCCCTCTGGAATTGCGAACCGACCGTGAGGTCTTTGTTCGCCGCTACCGCGTCGAGGGCGGCGATTGTCTCGTTGTTGACGGGGACGGGGAGGAATTTGTTTTGTGTTGCCATTGTTGAACCTTTCGTTCTGTTGTTGGTTATCCCCTTGCCGGGGTGTAGTGGGCGTTGAGGTAGGCGTTCAGATCGGAGACCTTGAACTTGTAGACCTTGCCGTCGATGATGTACCCGATGCCGTTCGTGTAGACCAGTTTCCGCAGACTGCACGGTTGCATTTTCAGCAGTCGCGCCGCGTCCGGGAGCGTTACAATCTGTTCGACCTTCTCCGGCTGAAGGGCGCGGGCGACTTCCGCCGCGACCGCCGCCGCGAACTGTTTCAACTCGTCAGTCATTGTTGTACGCCTCGTCTTTGATGAGGATTGAGATACCGAGGTCGGTGTTTTCCGCTTCGGTGTATTCGGGGATGTCGGCGGGTTCGTCCGCGTCGTCGTCGAGGTTCGTGTCGGTGATATGTTCCGGGACGGGCGGGACGGGTTCGGCGGGCTTCGCCGCCTGTTTCTTCTTCCGCTCCGCGATAGCCTCGTCCATGACTTCGCGGGCGATGTTCTCCGCCTCCGCTTTCGACTGTTCGTACTCGTTGATCGCGTCGATGAGTTCCCGGCAATCCTCCGCGAACTTCATCCCGAGGGCTTCGAGTGTCGCCGCCCGTTCGAGGAGATCGCCGTTATTCGCGACCGCGCTCGTACTCTCCGCGATGTACTTGATGATTTTCGCGGCGGTCTGCATACCGACCGACTTCTCCGTGATGTCCCATAAGGTCGCCATAGTTACGCCCCCTTCTTTTCGAGGTTTGCGACCGCCTTGTTGAACTTCGCGACCTGTTTGTCGAAGGTGTCGTTCGCGAGGAGCTTTTCGAGGATGTAGATGAGCGACGCGTCCGTGAGGTTCAGAGTGAGTTCCGCCGTCGTCGTGGTCTCCGCTTCGGCGTTGAGTTCGAGATCGTCGTCCTCGTCTTCCTCCACTTCCGCGACCTCCGTCTTCGTGACGAGTTTTCCGGTGTAGTGCTTCAGAAGCGACCGGAGGCAGTTCAGAGCGGCGTCCGGGGCGTCCGGGTACTTCACGACCAGTTGTGCGGGTTTCTTCTTCATTTCGCCGCCTCCTTCTCGTCGTCTTCGTCTTCTTCTACCTCGTCCGGGAGTTCCTTCAGAAGCGACCGCCATTTGTAGAAACCTTCTTCCTCCGTCAGATACCGCCATACATGGACGCGGTTCCAACTGATAAACGTAACTCCGGCAGTATCGGAACAGGACGAGACGAACGGAGTGATAACCCATTCAGAGCCGCCGTCGTAGGACGTGCCGCAGACCGGGATATACTCGCCGTTGTTCTCTATCATGGATTCTTCGAGACCTTCGTCGCCGTTCAAATCCATATCGTCTTCGAAGCCGTCGCCGACGCAGACAAGTGCCAAGATCGGAAAACGAGGTTCCGGAATTTCGTTACATCCGCACCAATCGGATGTTTCGAGAGCCTTGACGAAAAGGATTAGATCGTGTTTCGTCTCGCAGAGCTTCGGAGCGGGTTCGTGGTTGTGTTTCATTCGTCCAGCTCCTTTCCGTTCCGGAGGTCTTCGGCGTACTGGCGGAGGGCGTCCTCCCCCGCGTCCTTGACGAGGTACATGAAGATGAGACCCGGAACCGCGAAGACGCTGACGACCGCGATGTTTGCCATGAGTTCGAGCATGTTGTTTTTCCTTTCTGTCGGGGTTGTGTTTACTTTAGTTTTGAGCAAAATAAAAAGCGAGGGCTTTCCGAACGGTATCGGACGGGCGTTCTTTGTGCCGCTTCGCCGTTTTGAGCAGTGCCTTTTGGAGTGCCGCGTTCAGTCTGACCGTAACGCGTTCCGTTTTCTGTTCCGTTTTCTGTTTCATGTCTTCCTTTCGTTGGTCGGGAGAGGGGTCGGTTTCGACCCCCCTCCGGTTGAGGTTCAGAAGTTGAAGTCGTAGAAGTAACGGCAGACCTTTTCAAAAGTCCCGAGAACTTCGAAGGATGTCTTCACCTTGCCGGACTTCGTGAGGTTGTAGATTCTGACGTCTTCGCCGTCGATTTCGACGCCCGGGTTGTTCCGGTTCTGTTCGAGCCAGTCGGGATTCAGAGCGGCGACTTTCGCGAAGAACGCGATGTCCGGGCGGCGGAATCCCCACTCGCCCTTGTTGTTCCGGGTGATCGGGAAGGACGCGCCGGAGACTTCCGGCTTCGCGGTCTCGAAGTCCGAGAGGTTCGTGCAGTGTCCGAGGAACCCGCCGACCTTGATGTTCGGGGTGATCGTCTTCTTGACGGGCGTCGCGGTCGCGGTTCCCTTCTTCTCGTCGATGTCGGTGATGAGCCAAGATTCGACGTCGGTGTAGATTCGGCGGTTGATGTAGGTCGCGGTCTTCATGTTTTTTCTCCTCGTTGTTAGGTTCGGGGTTGTGTTTGGTTGTGTAGCACCTTGCATTTACTTTATACCGCGTCAGACAAAAAAGCAAGCGGATTTTATAAAAAAATCGAAAAAAAATCTTTTTTGAGGTTGATTTTCCCTTGATTTTGTCGGACATTCGTCGTATTGTATGACAAGAAAGGAACAAAATACCATGACAAGCAATCTAAAGAAAGTCCGTTCCGATGCCGGGGTAACACAGGCGCATATCGCAAAAGAGACCGGGGTAACGTACCAAATGGTCTACCAGTGGGAAAAAGGGCTCGCACCCGTCGCCCGCAAGCACTGGAAAAAACTCGCCGCCCTGCTGAAGATCACCGCCGACGAACTCGAACGCGTCCTCGTTCAGACCCTCCTCGACGCCTGTATCGCGACCGCTGACCCGCGTCCCCTCGCGAACGCGAAGACCTCCCGGCAGTACCGACAGGAACTGATCGCCGACGCCCTTCTCCGGTTCCATGCCGCGCACCCCGCAGAACCGACCACGCCCGCACCCGTACAGGATGAGACCGCCGAACTCCGGAGGGAGGTTCAGATTCTCCAACTTCAGAACCGTATCCTCGAACTTGAAAAGGAGAACGCCGAACTCCGGCGGGAGGTCGAACGTCTCCGCCGCCCTGCTCCGTCTACATTGTCCGGATTGACCGATACCCAAAAACATAACCCCGAACCCTCCGAGGTGAAAAAATGAAGACCGCCGCGCCCGTCGCCGACTACACTCCGCCCGAACCCGAACAGAAGGAGGCGGTCGTCGTCTCCCTCTATGCGAACGAAAAGATACCCGTCTTCGCCCGCCTCGATGCGTTCCCCGAGCCTCCCTCGTTTTGGTGGTGTCTCGTCTTCGCGTGGAAGATGTCGTGGGCGTTCGCCCTCGTCGGTCTCGTCTTCGCTATCCCGACGTTCATCCTCCTACTTTTCGCGGGGGTGATTCGGTAATGGCAATACGAAAACGGGGCAGATTTTACCACGCGTACTTCGTCCAGTGGGAACGCGACGGGACAGACCTCCGGCGGCGTCAGATTCAACGGTGTCTTTACACCGACGACCCGGATGTTGCCCGCCTCCTCGAAAACAAGTTGATGAAGGAGGCGCGGGAGACCTCGACCGAGGCAAAGGCGGGGGCGAAGATTGAGGCGATAATGACCGGGGCGACCGTTCACCGCGTCAGACCTCGCCGCCGCGTCAAGATCGCGGACGCCGTGAGGCGGGCGGAACAGTACGCCGTTTTAGGAGATACCGCCCTCCGCCACTGGCGGCGGTTCGAGCGGGAGATCGGGGTCGTCTACCTCGACGAAGTAACGCCCGAGGCGGCGTTGTCCTACCTCGAACATGTAGGAGGCGGGGGGAAGAACTTCAACAATATCCGTTCCGCCTTGAACGGGGTCTTTAAGTTGTTGCTGATCGACGCCGGACTTCCCGAGTCTCCCTTCGAGCGGATTCATCCCCGGAAGGTGTCGAGCGTGAGCCAACGCCCCTTCACCCGGGACGAGTACCGCCGGATTCTCGACGTAGCGGAAGAACCGTGGCGGTCTGCCGTTCAGATCGCGTGGTTCACTGGTCTCCGCGAGAAGGACGTCTTCACGTTGAAGTGGAGCGAGATCACGGGCGACCTTATCCGTAAGCTCCCGGCGAAGACCGCGAGGTTCCGCCGCGAGGTGTTGATTCCGATACACCCGTCCCTTGCCGCCGTTCTTCAGAATATCCCGAGGAAGGGCGAACGCGTTCTCGGGGCGTGGAGGTACAACCCCCAATATATCGGGTTCCGTCGGGCGTTCGGCGACATTTTGACGCGGGCGGGAATCGAAGGGGGCGACGGCGGGAAGGTCTGCTTCAACTCCCTCCGGAACTCCTTTATATCTCGATGCGACGCGGCGGGGATTCCCCGACATGCCGTCCGGGGTATCGTGGGACATGTTTCGGACGACATGACCGACCTCTACTCTCACGACGAGACCTCCGCCCGCTTGATTCAGACCCTTCCGGAATAGATAAAACAGACTTCAAAAAAATAAATTTAACCCCTTTAAAACTTTATGACCCGCCGTTATGGTTTTAAAATCCAAGCACAAAAGACGGAGTTCGAATCCCCCTCTCTCCGCCATTTTTTGTGCCTTTTTGAGGGTAAAAGGTTAGCAAATTGAAACAAATTTCATTAAAATCATTATGCCGCTACATTATGGCGCGGCGTCCCCGTCTCGTCCCCCTCTCACGAAAAAACGCACGAAAAAGCCCCGGGGAGGTAAAGGATTTAGAGGAACCCTACCCGGGGCGAGATCGCGGGCGGTTCGGTTCGCTGACGATACCCCGCGAGGCGTATCGTTATGGGAGAAGGTTCCCGCCCTCGCACCGAACCACGGCGACTATGACAGGGGCGGGGATTTACACACATGCCGTTCCGCGTGTGTTCTCTACCAGAAAGGAAGTCGGTTTATTGCTGATTCGGAGCAGATTCAAGCAAGGCGCGGATTTGTTCGGCGGTCGCTCCCGCCTCGATGAGATCGCGGGCGTACCCGTTGACCTGTCTCCCGATTTCCACCTCGACGCCGGAACTGGTCGCGGTCGAGGCGTTCGCCGGGGTTGTCTCCGTGCCTCCGGTCGCCTCGCCCGTCATTTTGACCTTCACGACGTCCCGGACGGCGACCGTTAGGATTTTGCCGTAGCGGAGGTTGAAGGAGGCGGACAGGTGTTCCGGGTCGAGACCCGCGTCGAACCCGATGCCGTCAGAATAGACGACGGCGTTGTGTCCGCACCCGGTAAGGATGCAGACAAGGGCGACGGCGGCGGCTGAAAAGATCGCGTTTTTCATGTTGTTTTTACCTCGTTTTCGTTAATGTTTGAAGGCGGCGTAGATCGCGACGGCGAGGGTTGCAAGCCAACCGAGAATTTCGACGGTTTTCCATGCTCCGGATGTCTTCGCTTCGAGTTTCACGACGCGTTCGACAAGTCCGGGCTGACCGTTTCCGTTCAGAGCCTTGTCAACCTTCTCGACGGCGTTGAAGATCGTTTTTAATTGCTCCTTGATCGCGGCGAGTTCGCCGCTGATTTCTTCGGTCGTCATTTGGTTTTACCTCCTTCCCTCCATGCTGAAGCACCGAACAGGCGGACGCCGATGTAGGCGAGGAACGCCCGCCGCTTCGGTACTCCGTCTTCGATAAGGGTGTCGAGGAACAGCTTGTCCGCCGCCTCTCTCGTCCACCCTACCGGATGCGTCCGGTAGATAAAGTCGTGTAAAAAAGCCGCCCCGAGAGCGTGGACGTCTCCCGGCGGGAAGACGACGCGCCAAAAGAAGCGGGGAACGGATGCCCCGTCGGACTGGAATCCGGCGGGGATGTCGAGACCATAACGGGAGACGGGGCGGACGAGGGTGTAGACGTCTCCCCGCTCCGCGTCCGCGTCGATTCTGACGACCAGTTGTTCGCGTTTCCGCATGTTATCACCTCACCCGACGAACTTCAGAAACTTCCCGTCGATGCGTTTGATCGTCGCCTTGAAACAGGTCGCCTCCGGCATGAGGCGCATGAAGTCCCGGACTTGCGAGATGAGGACTTCGGAGGACGTGAAGACGATACGCTTCTGACCGTCGAGGTCGAACTGTAGCGTCATGCGTTCCATGCACTGCGACCCGCCGCCGTCCGGCTTGAACTTCGACGAACCGAACGTCCACCCGGTAAAAACGAGCGGGATATTCAGAATATCGGAGAGGGACATTTTCTGCCCTTCGAGGACTGCGGTCTTCGGTACGACGTCTGCAAGGACGGGGATGTCGTTCATCTGAAGAACTCGCACCAATTACGACCGTTACTTCCGGCGTTGTTGTTCGCGATGCCGAACATAAGCGTGTAATAGCTTATTCTCGCCTCCGTCATGCCGTTCTCGCGGGCGAACTGAAGCATTTGTACGTCGTTGAAGTACCCGGGGAGATCGTCGCGGGTCTTCCCGACTTCGGCGCATGCCGCGCCGACCAATTCCCAAAAAGACGCCTTGACTTGATTCCAACGGGCGATACCGTCCGGCGGGTCAGTCTGTCCGGGTTTACGGATTGCGTCCTTCACGGCGAGGATGTGGGCGGTTTTTTCGTGGTCGTAGTCGAGTGCGTCCTGATACTCCGCCGACCCGTAGAGAGCCTCGCGAAGTCCGGCGTAGTGCGTCCGGCAGATCGCGGCGTAGTCCTCCGGGTCTCCCCCGAGGTACTTCGTCCGGATGTCGAAGTAGAGGAAGACCTCCACCTCGCGGGCGGATTCTTCCTCGTCCGGCGTGTACTCGTAGCGGGTCTCTTGACGGACGAGGACGGGGATAACGATGTCGCGCCCTTCGATTCTGACGACGGGGAGTGTCCCGCTTTCAGATTCGGGGAGCGGCGGACGGAGACCGTCCGGAAGTTTTTCGATGAGTTCAACCATTTAAAAGCTCCTTATGTTTTGAGTTGAGACGTTCGAGAGAATAACCGACCGCACGGCGGAAAAGATTCGCGCCGGAGCGGGAGACTTTAAGCCACCCCCACTCTGAAGCAAGGGAGCGGGCGCGGTGTCCGGTCGGGAATCTTCTGAAGCGGCGGGCGTTCCGGCGAAACCGCCGCTCCGTCCGTCTCCTTACCAGTACCCGCCGACGTTGGACGACGTACCCCATAATATCGACGCCGAACCGTTCGACGGGGAAGATTTGCTCCGTCGGTTTTATTGTCAGTTTGAGAAGATCGGCGATATTGTGGGCTTCATCCTTGAACAGGCGGAGGTCTCCCTTCGACGTCGAGATAGCGACAATATCGTCGTTGTAGCGGTAATAGATGAGACCGCGCCGCTTCGCCTCGCGGTCGAGCGGGTCGAGGTAGAAGTTCGCGAAGATCGGAGACATGAGGTTCCCGATAGGAATCCCGACGGGTTCGGGACAACTGTCGACGAGCGTTTCGAGCAGGGCGACGAGGCGTTTGTCCTTGATTTTCGCCCGGAGGCGGGACTTCAGCACGTCGTGGTCGATTGACTGGTAAAACTTCCGCATGTCGATTTTGTAGCAGTAGAGCGGCGAGGAATCCGGAACCGCCCGAACTTTTCGGAACAGGCGGCGGATTGCCTTTTTCACTCCCCGCCCGGGGATTCCGGCGTAGGTGTCGTCGATGAGGGAGCGGTTCAACCGCGCCCCTATTGTCAACCCCATAGCGCACTGGACGACCATATCGCCCCAATTCGGGGAGTAGTCAATCTCGCGGCGTTTCCCGGTCTCCGTCCGAACGATGTGCCTGTATTCGTGCATGTGCCACGTCCCCGCCTTGAGAGCGAAGTGAAGGGCGAGGATATTCCCGCAGAAACACTGTTTAAATCTGCGGGCTTTCCTCCGGGCTTTCTTCCCCTTCTTCTTCAGCTTTTTGTGAGCGAGGACGAGGGTCTTCACCGATACGACGGTCTCGAACATGTCGTGGATGCGTTTCATCTTCGGGAATCTCTGCGTTTTCCGTGAGCTTTCAGCTTTCCCCGCAACTGGCGGAGCCACGCGGGGACTTTACTAACTCTTGCCGGAACATTATATTCACCTTGTGTCCGGTGTTGAGCTATGCCAAATTCAGAAAAAGAAGTTGATTCTGACGCATTGAGACGCCCCCCGATGTTGTTGTTCGCGTTCCCGACGGCGTTGTTGACGTTGACGTAACCGAACCCGGCGTTCGCACCGTTGTTCGCGTTGCCGCCGCGCAAAACGCACCGCGCCCCGGAGAGGCTGACTTGACATAGCCCAATTTTCCAAAACATGCCCGATATTTTCGCCCCGCTTTCGCGGGGGTACTTCCTTCGTTTTCGTTTCCTCGTTTGCCCGATTTCCCGGTTCCGTTTCCTCGTTGTGGATTCGCGTCCCGAGTTTAGGCAGAGAGACGCCCCCCGATGGAGTTGGCCGCGTACCCGACGGCGTAGTAGACGTAGACGCAACCGAACCCGGCGTTCGCACCGCGGTACGCGTTGCCGCCGCGCAAAACGCACCGCGCCCCGCCGTTGGCGTCATTGTAGAAGTTGTCGGCGAGGTATGTCGTCGAACTGCCTCCCGTAACGTTGGTCGGGAAGAACGTCCGGATGTCCCACCCCTTGACATAGCCGCCTCCCTTCGGGAAGGGATGCGAGACCCACGCGATACTGTCCGGCGTGTAGCCCAATGCGGGGAAGTGCGAGTGATCGGAACCCGGAGCGAGAGGCGCGGCGGAGTTGTCGAGCAGTCCGTACTTCGTCGTGTCGGTCGTGAACCAGTACCCGGACTGACTGTAATCGTCGTCGAACGCGGTGATATTCTTCCCCCGGTTCGTTTCGAGGGTAACGTCCGAGAAGGTCGCCGCACCGATAGCGGGATGACTGGCGGCGGTGTAGATCACGACGCCCGCCTCGCTTTTCCATGCGTAGGAGGTGTGCGTGTCTCCGTCCATGCCGTCGCCGTCCTCGTACCGGAAGAACTGGATGCCGTCCGAGGTAATGTCCGCCTCCGTCGCGTTCTGATACTTCTGATACCCGGCAATCTGCGCCCAAAGAGACCCCCACGGGTTTTCTATCATGTACTTGCACCCGACGACCTTCGACGGGAGCGAGAGGGCGGTAACGGTCGAGGCGGAAGTTTCGAGGGTGTCGTCGGAGTAGGTCGTATCTCCGGCGGCGGGTTCCCCGGTCGCCGTCCAACGGTAGGACGACCCGTTCTTCCACGCCCAAGACTTGCCGTCCGTGAGTGCCTTGTCCTTCGTGATGTCGCGGCTCCAACTCTTATTTTCGGAGGTGATCGAAGAAGACCAGTACCCGACAAGGTCGAGGTCTGCCCCGGTTCCGGCGTGTTCGTCGGCGAGGACTTCGCCCTCGTAGGGGAACGCGTTCGTCCGTCCGGTTTTACGAATCCACGATGCAACCCAAGACGAGGACGACATATTCGTGAACCCGATAGAGACCGCCGCCTGACTGTTGCAGGAGAGGTGTTCGACGATAAGGAGGTGGAAGATCCACTGATACATGAGGTCGTTCGTCTGATTGCCGCCGTTGAGTTCCGCCGCCGCGTTGAACTGGCGGGAGGACTTCGAGACGGTAGGCTGAACGCCCGAGATAGAGCGGAGTTTTCCGGTTCCGGCTTCGATGAAGCCTTGATACATGCCGACGAACTGGTTCCGGGCAGTCGCACCGCCGGGGCTGATATAGAACCCCGACCAAATCGCCGCGCCGCCGAACGCCTCGCGGGACATGAGGAAGACCTCGTGGAGGTTGTTCGACTGGTCGCGGTAGGTGTCGATGCGGTAGTAGCTGACCGGGAACTCGACCATTACGTCGCCGTCGGTTCCCGTCAAGTCCGCCGCCGAACCGTCAGCTTTCTTCGTGATGTCCGAGGGGTTGAGGTAGTAGGCGACGTGGCGGTTCGCGAGGTCGTCCATGACGCACGGGCGAACGGCGTGACACGGCATTTGAGCGAGGGAGGACGGGTACAGGTACGTCGACTGGTCGCTTTCGAGGACGACCGCCTTGAACATGTCCGCCCCGGACGAGACGCCGAGGTTGTGATCGTAGCCATAGACGAACGCGGAAGAACCGCCGCCGCCCCCGCCGTCGTCGTTTCCGGCGAGAAGATCGTCGTAGAGGAAGTCGTAATAAACCATGATGTCGCTCCTTTATGCTTCGGGTTCCGGGATTGCCTCGTTCACGGGGTAGTACGTCAGAGAGGCGCGGTCTTCCCACGCGCCGACGGCGTTCTCGACCGTCGTCGTCTTGACGCCGCCGGACTGCGTTTTGTGGACGCGGCGGATGCCCCGGATAGGCGTGTTCGTGTAGCAGATGTAGGTGTATTCACCTTCCTCGCTGATGATGTACGGGACAGTGCGTCCGGGAGCGGACGCCAAGTCCCCCTGCCAGTTGCCCCAACGGTCAAAGTAACCTGCCATTGTTTAGCTCCTTATGTTGATGTTATGAGGTTGAAGTGATTAGTTTCCGTAGAGATACCACCGCCCGCCGTGGTCGTTGGCGATGTATGTCAGTTTTACGTTGCGGTTCGTGATTGAATAGGGTTGCAGGACGGGAGAGCCTTGATAGTTATAGATCGGTTTCGATGACGATATTAAGATCGCAGAAAGAGCAAAAAGACAGATGTCGATATAGGCGTCGGCGGACGGAGCGGGAAGAACGAGTTCGAGGCTATACCCGTACCCTTCAGAGTACGCCTGTAGATCGTTGTAGTCGGTCTTGTGTCTTGTAATGGTCGCGGGACTGGTCGAGTAGTCGTATGTCGTATAATACTGACAGACATACCCGTACCCTTCTTCGGCGTCGTAATAGAGGTCGCCGAAGACTGCAATATAATATCTCTTGTTGATTTGCGCGGTGATTTGTCCGGTTGCGTCGGAGGGTTCCTCGCTGATAAAAACGGCGTCATTTACACCGCCGCCTCCGCCGCTTGTCTCCCCGCTGATAATGATTTCTCCCGATGCCCCGGCAGAGATAGAAACAGACCCCGCTCCGGTAAATTTGACCGAACCAGTACCGCCGGACAGTGATACCGTAGCAGTCCCCCCGGAGACGGTCGCCCCGATTCCGGTCGCTCCTTTTACCTTCAGATATTTGTGCATAGCTACCGCGTCCGACCATTCCTCGCCGCCGACATAGAGACGCATACAGTCGGACGCGTGTGTCCCGTCGTCGAGGATTGAGACGCGGAGCCAACCCTTACTGTTCGGCGTCCACTCCAACTCGTTCGATAGATCATAGTAGAAATGTCCGCCGCTCCCCGCCTCCGGAGCGTATCTGACGAGACAAGACGTGGATGAATAATATTTAATCGGTTCACCCGCCGGGACGGGGATGATGTGAGTAACCCCGAGAAGGGGGTCGTCCGGCATGGTCGGGGCGGGCGGTGTTCCGCCGTCGTACTCGTCGTCGGTAATCGTCCCGAGAGCGTTCGACGCGGTTCCTCCCGCGAGGGCGATATAGTCGGGGTAGCCAATGCCGTCCCCTCCTCCACCTCCGCCGCCTCCGGTGTAGGAGATAACGAGGGGGTTCCCGTTCGTGCCGCCTGTAACGTTGATGTCCGTCCCGCCCGTTATGTTCGCGTTGATTTTTTCGGGTACTCCGGGCGTTCCTCCGGTGATCGTGATACCGATACCTTGAGAATACTCCGCCGCACCGGACGCACCTTGCGATGTCGTTCCCCGCCGGATTGCGGAGACGACGACGCCGGACGGGGTTTCGCGGATGCTGATACCGTCGCCCTCGACGAGGCGGTTCGCTTTCAGATATTCGAGGATTCCCCGGATTGTGTCGAGGAGGTACTTCTTCAGATTTTCACCGGAGACCGGAAGTCGCGGAATCTGCATTGACCGCCCTCCTTACGGGTTGACCGGGGTGTTGTAGAGCGTCGTGTTCCACCCGAGGGCGGAGTAGGTGTAGGTCAGTGTCGCGAGCCAGTAGTCGCCCGTCCAACTGATCGTCGCCCGGTCGCATTTCCACGACCCGCCCGTGAACCCGGGGTCGGTCGGCGGATGCGTGTAGACGACGTTCAGCTTCGCCGCAACACTGGCGGCGGCGGCGGCGTAGGAGCGGAACCTCGCACTCTCCGTCTGCGTGTAGGCGGCGACGTCGTAGGAGGTAATCCCGGGAAAAAGCGGGTTTTTCAGTATCGCCCAATAATGCCCGAGGCTATCGTTCGGCGGGAGTTCACCGGGGGAAGAAATCCACTTGTATTTCTCCGCGTTCGCGGAGGCGAGTATCGGGGTCGTAACGTTCCCCCACCACTGCGGAATCGTCCAGTTCGTGTCGTCCCGTGCGGCGAGGTAGTAGTTCCAACAGACCCGATAGTCGGGATGTTGTTCGAGGGGGGTCGAGAGCATTGACCCGTCGAGTTGAGCGGAGTACGTCCCGTAGGAGTAGTCGGGCGGCGTGGTCGCGTACCCGATGCCGCTGTCTCCGTTGACGTTGATATACTTCGCGGTTACGCGGTAGATCGCACCGCCGTACTGATCGACCGAGACGGATGTGAGTTTTCCGTTCGCGTCGGTCGAGTTGATCGCGTGTTCAGACTGCCAACGTTCGCACTCCGCTTTCGTGCCAACGTAGGAGATCGACAGGGCGAGACCCTGTGTCGTCTTCTCCTTGCTGATACCCCCGAGTTGTTTCAAATCGTAGGGAGCCGCCATTTTCTAAAATCCTTTCCGGTTGAGTTGAAGATGTCAGACCGTGAGCCAGTCGTCCATCTTGTCGAGAATGTCGTCGGTTATTTTCGTGATTCGTTCGACGTTGTTCAACGTCTTCGACTGGAGTTCTTCGACGTGAGGCATTTTCACCGGGGCTTCGGAACCGCCCCGGGCGACGAGGGAATTGACGCGGGGGGCGTAGTTGAGGGAATCCCCGATACCGTTCTGAAGGGCGGCGAGTTCGCGCTTCGCCTGTGCTATCTCGATAACCCGGTCGTATTCGTCGCCCGTGAGGGCTTCGCCCTTCGCCTGTGTCGCCGACCAAACCGCCGCCTCCATGTCCGCCTGTTCGACGCGCCCGGACATGCGGAGGGATTGATCGCGGAGCGGGACGAGCTGACCGACAAGGTACTGCTCCTTCTTGTTCCGGTTCTGCTTTTCGAGATCGCGGGCGGCGGCGAGTTCCTTCTGATACGCCTCCGTCTGCTTTTCGATTTCGGCGGTCAAATCCTTCTCCGCCTTTATCTGCTTTTCGAGGGCTTCGGCGGACTGCTTCGAGGCGGTCTCCATAGCCGCCGCCTGTGCTTTCGTCGATTCGTGTCCGGTCTCCCGGATATGTGCGAGTTCTTCTTCCAGTTTTTGGATGTTCTGAAGTCGGTCGATTTCAGCACTCCAAAAGTCGAGTTCTTTCTTCGTGGTCGCGGCGTCGAAGGACTTCTCCGCGAACGCGAGGCGTCCGGCGGTGTCCTTGTTCCGATAGCCCTGTACCTTCATGCGGTTGTTTCCGAGCCATTCGTCGAGCGTACCGATGACGCCGGAGTCGAGATACTGACCGTAGTACTTCTCGCCGCGTTTCCGTTCGGTCTTGATGAGGTCTTCGAGCTGCTTCGCCCGCGCCTCCTTCTGCTTGACGTTGAGGGTTTCCTCCGCCTGTGCGAGGTTCTGAAGTTTTCCAGTAACGCCGTCGATTTCAATCCCGAGTTCGCCGTATTTCGACGTGAGAATATTAACGAGGAAAATCATTTCTTCCTTTTCCTCGTTGGTCTTGTTCTCCTTCTCCCCGAGTTCCTTCAACCGCTCCATGTAGCCCTGTTCGGCTTCCTGTGCGGTCTTCATTTCGTCGTACTGCTTCTTCTGTTCCTTCGCGGTCTTCTCGACTTTCTGAAGGTATTCCTCCGCCGATACGGTAAGAACGTCGTAGAGTTCCTTCCCGGCGGACAGTAACGCGCCGAACCCGGCGATAACGAGCGTGATCGGGTTCGTGAGTGCGCCGATGATTTTCGAGAGTGCGCCGAACTGCCCGGAGACTTCGGACGAGAACGCGCCGACGGCTTTCCCCGCCTTTCCGATGTCCTTCCCGACGCTATCGAACGTCTTCGACGTCTTCCCCTTGATGTCGTCGAGGGTCTTTTTATACTGCGATGCGTTGAGGGAGACCTTTCCTTCCGCTGACATGGTTCTACCCTTCCTTGTAATGTTCCCGGACGAACGCCTCCGAGAGTTCGTTCACCCGTTCGAGTTCCTTTTTGCTGACCCATTCCGGCGACCGCTTCATGTAGTGCTTGTCGGGATGCGTTTTCCTCGCCCGGACGACGAGCAGGGAGTAGACGACGGAGAGCGGGAGGTCTACCATAACCCGCTGAAGGGGGATACCCGCCTCCCGAGAGGCGACGGAGCAGACCGACAGGAGCCAGTCGGCGTCGTACACCGGGTCGTCCGCCGATTCGCACCCCGTGGAGGGGAGCATTTTCAACGGAGCGAGGGCGAGATTTACAAGATGATGAAGTTCGAGGGCGAGAGTTTCGGCGTCCTCCGGCAGTCCGAACGCCGCGCCCTCCTTCTTCGCGTCTTCTTCGAGCGTCGAGAAGTAGACGTCGGAGAGGTCGTGGGTCAGAAGGTAGAGGAAGATCGCGACGTCGATGACTTTCACGGAGACCGGGGGCTTTCTGACGAACGGGGACTTCATAGCCCATAAAACCGACCAAACCGCCGGGGTAACGGGGGCGACCGGGATGTCTCCGGCGACTTTCCACGTCGCGCCGTAAGCCTCCCGAAGAAGCTCCCGCTCCCGGGTGTAGTCAATCCGGCAGTCGTCGAGGTGTTTCAGCACCGGGTCTTCGTCGAGGACGGTCTGAAACTCCGGCGACATAGCCAAAAAGATTTTTTGATTGTCGGTCAACATGGACGCGGCGACCTCCGATTAGGACGCGGGGGCGGTGTACGCGGTCGGGACGCACCCGTCTTCACTGGAAAGCGTCAGATTGTACCGCACGAAGTCCTGATTGCTTTCCGCGACCTCCGCCGTATCGACGAGGAAGGTCGTCCCGGAGAGGACGACGGTCATACCCGCTTCGAGATCGGGGGAGGATGCGTCGAGCAATCCCTGGATAGAGATCGTCTTGCTTTTCGAGTAGGCGTTCACGTTGATCGTCTTCCCTCCTTCATCCTTCGCCGTCGCTTTTTCGATTGCGGTCGAGGAATTGAAGGACTGTGCGACCATAGAGGCGCACGGGGCGGTTCCGCCCTTGACGCTGACAACTCCGAAAGTTCTTCCTGCCATTGTTCAAACTCCTATTTTGTGTTTGTGTTGTATGGTTTAGTTGCGATAATAGGCGAGATTTTCGCGGTCTTCCCACGCGCCGAACCCGTAGGTTATCTCGATGAGCTTGTTGTTCCCGATGATTTCGGTGATGACGCGGGTGATCGTGCGTTCGGGGCGGTTCGAGTAGCAGATGTAGGTCGTTTTTTTCGTGTGGTTGTTGTTCCACTTTTCGTCTACGAGGAACGCCGTCCCGAGATGTGCCGACGGGTAGAACGTCCCGGCGGTAAAATCGACGTCCGAGAGGACGAGCCGACAGTCGAGGCGGAACATGTTCCGGGTCGCGTCGCACGATAGAAGGGACGTGATGTTGATGATGCCGACGCACCGCGCCGGAGGGACGAACCCGAACGCACCGGAGACGAGTTCGGGCGTCCACGACTGGACGGCGGTCAGTACATCCGAGTGCATTTTTCTGATCGTCGCCTTGTCGGGGTCGAGTTCGACGAGAGCCATACCCAAAAGGGAAATATCGACGAAGTAGTCGGGGAGACCGAGGTTCGCGACGTTGACGGCGGTCGTCTCGATGACGAGCGTCCCGGCGGGGTTTACATGATTTTCGAGGTCGAAGTGTGCCGTCTTGAGGATGAAGGATTCGACCGGGATAATCTCGAAAAGTCTTGTTTCGTCAAAACTCACAACTCGAACTTCCTCTTAAAAAATTTTGTCATAAGGTCGTCCATTGTCCGGACGGCGGCGATTGAGGCGTTGATGTCGGTCGAGTGAAGGAACCCCGCGCCGGACTTGATGACGTGGTTCCGGAGTGTTACCTCGACGTTCTGCGGGTCGTACGCCGCCTGTGCGAGGGAGTTCTGCACGTTGAGCAGTTTCGGACGGAGGCGGGTCAGAGACCGGAACGCGGGAGGCATTTTCTTCCCCATAGCGAGGAACCCCATACCCCACGCCGCCCGCATGAGACCGCGATAATCCTCGACGGCGTTCCGCTTCGCCTCGTCGAGCGTCCGGCAGGGTTTCAGATAGGTCGAGCGTCCGTTCCGGTTCTTCATTTGGACGGCGTACTCGTACCCCTGCTGAAGGTAGACGCCGAACATCTTCTTGTACCGTTGCTTGTTCGGGTTCCTCACGATGTCGCGGAGCTTGTAGATCACGCGGCGACCGTGGGCTTTTTCGCCGTGCATGAGGACGTGATCGGATTCGAGGCTTTCGTAGAAGATCGGTTCGATTTTGGACTGACCGAGGGAGGGCGGCGTGTGCCGTTGTGCGGAGGTAGCGTAGGCGGACGCGCCCGCCATGACGACCTTCTCGCGTTCTTCTTCGAGTTCGTCCATCATAAACTCCGCGTTCGCCTCGAACGTCTTCAGAGACATTTCAAATTTGATTGCCTGACTTTGTGCGGAGATCGCCATATCATGCCCCCGTGGTTAGGGATTGCAGATAGACCCGATAGACCAGTCTCCCGGAATCCAAGTCGAGGCGGGCGATTTTGTAGGTCGTCCCGTGGAAAACAATCCGGTCGTACTTCTTCGGGGGCGTCGCGAGGTGTCGGGCTTCGATGCGGAGGAAGAAGGAGACGCCGTAGTCGTCGCCGTACTCCGTCAGAACTTCCGCCTCGCTTAATTCGGACGCGACGACGGAGACGGTCGCCCCGCCGACGACTGCTTCGTCGGTGAAGTCGGGGTTCGACATGATTGTCCTTGTCGCGGCGTCGAAGGGGTTCATTTCTTTTTGCTTTTCTTCGCGGTTTTCGCGGGGGTTTTCGGTTCGTACGGTTCGTTGGTCGGGTCTTCCCCTTCCGTCGATTCTTCCGGGGTTTCCGGCGTTTCTTCCGGGACAGGTACGAGGACTTCAACGAGACCCGCACCGAGAACGATGTCGAGCCCCTTTTCGGTTCCTTCAACGTCGAGGACTTCGCCCGCCTTGCGGTCGATGCCGTCGAGGACGCACCCGGTTAAAAACTTGATTTTCATGTTTGTACCCTTGTCGTTGTGAAGACCCTCCCCCCGCCGGGATGAGGCGGCGGGGAGAGGTAGAACAGGTTCTTGGCGGAATTAGGAGGCAGTGCGCTTGACGAAGGTGTTCGGGCGGCGCACCGCGATGTCGCAGACAAGCTGAACGATGACTTCGACCATGCCGGAGCGGGCGTGGCGGAACGGGTCGAGGGTCAACTCGATACCGCCCCACTGTCCGACGATGATGTTCGAGAAGTCGCCGAAGAAGATGTCGCCGGAGGACAGGGAGCCGTCGACGTGGACGAGGTGACCGTCGATTCTGTCGTCCTCGCAGAGGAACCCGGAGCCGTACTGACCCTTCGCGATACTCTTGAAGGTCGCCTTGTCCGCCGCACCCATGACGAACTCGAGTTCGCCGTCCACTTCGAGACCTTCCACCTTCGCGGCGAACCCGAGCATATTCGCCCACGTCGCGGAGGCAATCGTCGCGATGACATTCGTCTGGACGCCCGTCGCGGTCGCGAGACCCGTGATCGCCGGGTTGGACGCGTTGCCCTTCAGCATGGTCGTACCGAGAAGGCGGGCGACCTTCGCCATGAGGGAACGCATGACGATACCCGTCGCGTCCGGCTTGCCCATGAGCAGAAGGTCTTTGCCGACGACGGTGTAACCGCCCATTTTGTGCGGGTTGAGTTCGATGTTTCCGATGACGGGGGTCGTTTCGGAGACGTCGGTGTTCGGGTCGGTGTGGTTCGTGGAGCCATACACCCACGCGACCGTGGTGTCGGTCGTCATGGCGGGAATCGTAACGGGCGCGCCCGTCAGACCAGTAAGGAAGGTCGCCGACTTGACGCCGATTTTGCTCCGGACGTAATCAACGAACAGGTCGGGGAGGTTTTCCTGTGCGACCAGTCCCGCGCCCGTGGCGGCGGCGTCGGCGAGTTCGCGGGTCTGCATGATGCCGCGCATGCTTTCACGGTTGAAGGGAACCATGAGGGAGAACTCGCTCCCCTGTTCCTGTCCGCACTGGCGGTACAGGTCGTTGGAGACTTCGCGTTCCAGTTCTCCGCCCTTGCCGTTCAGAATACCACGGAGAGCGGCGGCGAGGTTGTAGGAACGTTTCGGGGCGGCGATGTGCGGGGCGTTGATGCTTTTCACGATGTCCTCTCCTACCTTGCGGAGGGAGCGGGCGAGTTCGGATTCGTCGGCGGGCTTTTCTGCGTCGCCGTCTTCCTTCTGCTCGTCGCAGTTGCCCTCCTTGAGTGCGGCGTTCTCCTTTTCGAGTTCGTCGATTCGGGCTTTCAGTTCATCCACCGTTTCGGCGGATTCGGTCGGGTTGAGTTCGTCTGCACGTTTTTCCATGTTGGTTTCCTCCTTACGGGGTTGATTGTTATGTTTTCGTGCGTTGAGAGCAAAAGAGCGGTAAAAACCGACAGTCGGGTCGGCGGGAACGCCGACGGCGATACTGACTTCGAGGGGCGTCCACTTGTCCACGTATACGCACCTGTTCCCGTTCTCGTCGGTGTACGGGGGCGCGGCGTGGTCGATGCGGTAGCCGATTGAGACGTTCTGCACGATTCCGGCGGCGATGTCCTTGAACAGGTCGCGGGACATGTTGTCCGTGCGGAACTTGATACGAACGCAGAGTGCGCCGTCTTCAATCCACGACCGTAGGACTTTCCCGAGTACCTTGTCGGTGTCGTGGTTCTTCAGTACGGACGCGCCTCCGTTGAGGCGTTCGAGGTTCACGGCGTCCGGGGAGACCATGAGACGTTCGGAATAAAGTCCGATGTCCCAGTCGAACCTCTCGCACGGGTACGAGGACGCGCACGAAAGCGAGATTTCGAGGTTCGCCTCGTCGATGTCGGGGTTAATCATTTTTGTCATTCCTCCGGTTGAGGTGTTTGTGTTTCTTCTTCAGATTCGGGAGCGGGAGCGGCGGCGTCCGGATTGTTTCCGAACGCGGCTTTCCAAAAGCCGTCGAACCCCTCCTCCTTCAGCATGTCGAGCCAAATCCCGAACCGCCCGATAACGTCGCGGGGGTCTTCCCCCCTCGCTTCGAGTTCGGAGATCGGGTCAGTAAGCATTAGGGCGATTTCTTCCTTCTTCGCCGCGATTTCCTTCTGCGGGTCAACCCACGCGAACCGACGCCCGAAGAACTGGTGGCGGGCGAGATCGGAGAGGTTGTCGGTCGGGGGGATTCGCCCGAGGATAACGAGGGCGTTCACGAAGTCGCGGTACTGGATGCTTTTCCAGTTCTCGATGAGGAACCGCTGAAGCTCCGCGTAGGTCTCGCGGTCTTCGAGGGCGGCTTCGCGGAGACTGGAATAATTGACGGATTCATAGTCGCCCGTCGCCTTGTTGTAGCTGATGCCGACGGCGTTCGCGATGCTCCGCATGATCGACTTCACGAAGACGCCGAACTGACTGTTCGGTTGTGCGCCCTGTAAGAATTTCGCGGTATATCCACGGGGAGCGATAGGGAAAATACCCGGGCGGATTTCGCGGACGAACTCGCCCGCGTCGTCCTCGTCGCTCCCGAGAATGTCGTCGGTGTTTTTGCCGTCCCATTCCCATACACCCATGACCGCGCTCCCGATTTGAGCGTGTACGAGTTCCGCCGTCCGGTAGTCGTCCAACTGGCGGAGTTCCAGTACGGCGGAGGCTAACATGGAGATACCCCGGATTTGTGCTGGGAACTCCTTCCGGTAGAGGTGTATGATGTTGGAGGCGTCGAGGCGTTCGCGTTGTCCGGTGTAGTACACCTCGTCCACGGTCGGGCGGTAGTAATAAGCGACCTCCCTCCCGCGTTCGTCCAGTTCGACGCCCATGAAAATACGGTGTCCGTTCCCGGCATTTTCAACGGTATAAAGCGGGTCAATCTGCATACTGTCAAGCACCTCGAACCGCCACCCGAACTTCGAGGACGGGTCGAACGTGCGGCGGATGAAGCACTCGCCGTCGATGACGAGGGAGCGGAGGACGAGGATGTCGAAGTCGCGGGCGGACGTCCGCTCGTCGAGGGTACAGTAGCCGCCGATTCGGGAGCAGTACTCCCGCCATAGCGTCTCAAGATCGGAACGGGTCGCGGGGTTTTCGGTCTTCGACTGAAGGGTAAACCCGGTGACGCCGATGACATTCCGCTGAAGGTTGCGGAGGATGCCGACGACGTTCTCGTTGTTCTGTGCGAGGCTCCGCGCCCGGAGGACTATCGTCGGGTATTCGGCGAACAGGTCGCCGTTTACGCGCTGATAGGAGAGTTTCCAGTCTACGAGACGGTTCGACGCGGCGGCGTCGAAGAAGCGACGATTGACGCGGCGGCGTGTCGCCGCCCGTTTTCCCCCAAAAAGTTTTTTAACCCCCTCGAACATGTAGCCCCCTCACTACCTCCTAAACGCGGCGTAGGACGCAGACTTCAGTCTTCGCGTCCGTTATGCCCTGTTCCCTGTTGACAATTCGCTGAAAGTGATCGCGCCAACGAAGAAGCTCCTCGATTGAGTTGATGTATTCAATCGAACGGTCGCCGATGCTGATTTTCGACTGTTCGAGTGTGAGGATTCTCCCCTCGATTTTCGCGTTGATCGCTTCGAGGGCTTTCTCCGCTTCGCTCCGTGCGTCGTAGGTCGCCGGGGCGTCGGCGAGGTTCTGTTCGACCTTGAACGAACCGACGGCGACAATATCCCCGTCGGCGTTGTACTGCTGAAAGCGGTAGCCCCCGGCAGGGGGAGCGGTGAAGACGAAGAAGCCGTCCTCGACCGTCTCGCAGATTATGGTCGCGGTCGTTCCGGGCGTCAGTTTGTACGCCATTCGGACGGCGGTCGATACCGCCGGATGTTTTACGGTCGTCCCCGTGTAGTACATGCAAGCCCCCTCCTTGAGGCGACATGAAGCGAGGAAAAGGCGGCGGAACGGTTGCCTAACCTAACAGAAAGCAACACGAAGTAAACCCGATGAGACCGGGGGAAACCTTCGTTCGGTCGTTCCGCCTAATGGCACATCCCCTCACATACCCTAACAGTAACAAAGTTTTCCCGCGTATATTTTACCACGCCCGCCCGCCTTATGCAAGGCGAGATCGGGGGCGGTGTTTCAAATGCAAATTATACATCTATTTATCACCGGCAGAAAGCAGACGGACGAGTTCGCGCTCCCGGTCAGATAAAGCCGCCCGTTCCGCCGCCGCCCGTTCCGCCGCCGCCCGTTCCGCCGCCGCCCGTTCCGCCGCCGCCCGTTCCGCCACCGCCCGTTCGGAGAGGAATAGACCGCCCCCGAAGATTCCGCCCTTCAGATTGTCAAGTTCGCGGACGAAGATACAAGACTTCCGGCGGATTTGGAACTTCTCGCCGTGGATAGAAAGCCAGTTCATGCGGGCGGATGTCATAACGTGAAGGGGGAGTTCGAGCTTTCGGACTTGTTTCTTCTGAAGACTGGCGAGTTCCTTCGAGACGCGGGTGATTTCCCGGGAGAGTTCCGGCTCCGTCTCCGCGACGACCTCCGGGTCTCCGAGGTTGTGAACAAACGAGGTATTGACGACCGCGCCGTTGTCGTAGATGATGTCGCCGCCGACGTTGAGGACGGAGATACCCGTCCGGCGGAGATACCCGAACGCGGTCAGAGAGGGGCAGAACAGGAAGAAGCGGACGGAGTTCGCGAGGTAGAAGTCGATGATGCGGGCGAGGATTGAGAACGGGGGATTGTCGAGGACGACGCACCCGGGCGGATAGTCGTACCGTTCAAAGTCTCCGCCGGGGAAGAAGGGGCGGACGATTGCCTCCGGCGGGAAGTTGAACCGCCTCGTCGCGTAGTCGCGGATGCAGTCGAAGATCGGGGCGGGCGTGTAGCAGTCGTCGGTCGTCTTCTTCGGTTTGAACTTATCGACGAACGCCTTGTACTCCGCGTTGTCTTCCTCGAAAAGTGCTTGATATTCGGTCATGGTTTTCGGTCTCCTTCAGATTCCGGATGTTTGTCGTAGTATCTTTTTTTCGCCCGATGCAGGGCGGGCGACTTCCCGACGCGGAACCGCTTCGGGGAGAGTTGTTCCGTGCAGAAGTCCTTCGCGAAAAACGCCATTTTCAGCACGTCGAACGCGTCGTGTACTGCGTCGTGTTCGGGTTTCCAGTTCTCCGGGAGGTGTCCGTTCCGGCTCGTCTTGTCGGGTTGAACGCTGACGATTTCGGTCTGTACCTTCGGGTCGAGGTCTTCCGGGAGATAGAGGTAGTCGGTCTCCTTGTTCCGCTGACGGTAGAGGCTCCAAATGAGCGTCCGCTGATACTGCGAGGCGGAGACGAAAAACATCCTCCCGCGTTTCTGCGAGGGTTTGTACTTGTCGAGTTGCCGCTGACCCGCGCCCGCGTAGAGGATGCAGTTCTTGTTCGCGACCGCGTACTCCGCGACCTCCTTCTGTCGGTGTCCCCGGTAGTCGATGACGTGGATAAGCGGACGGATGCCGACGCCGCCGATTTTGTACTCGTTCGTGAGGATGTCCTCGACGGTCTCGACGGGGTTCCCGGTCTTCGCTTCGAGGTCTTCCTTTTGGTCGGCGGTTAGCCATAAGTGCGTGATATTGCCATAGCGTAAAAGCCAAAGGTTGTCGTGTATGTCGAGGGCGAACAGTCCGGTCGGGCTGAAGTCGTCCTGCGTGTCGCTGACGAGGAAAAGGAGTTCGATGTCCTCCGGCGGCGGGAGCTGATCGGGGCGGTACATGTGTTCCTTCAAATGCCGACAGTCGTCCGCGCTGACCTCGCGGGGCGTGTACGGGAGACCCTTGAAGGAGTTGTCGAGTTCATAGTGGGACTTGACGTCGCTCCGCTTGCCGCACTCTAAAATCTTTTCCGCGATTCGCGTCCACGACATAGAGGGGAACTGACTGCATAACGCGCCGAACTGAAAAGACGGACGGGTGTCGATTCTGTCCGCGAAGACGTGGACGTACTTCCCGTTGCGGTTCATCCATACCTTGTCCGCTTCTTTATGTTCGTGCTTGCAGACGGGGCAGATGACGCGGATGCTTGAAGATATGACGGCGTAGACCCCGCGTTCCTCGTCGAAGGTACTCTCGAACTGTATCGTCGAGAAGTCGCACGATTTAATCGTCAACTCGCCGCACCCTTTACACCGGAGCGTCCAGTAGCCCTGCGAACCCGCGAGGAACGCCCGCCAAATCGACCCCGTTTTCTCCGTTGGAGTGCAGACCCGGAAAAAGATGCTTTCGGAGTAGGAGCGTCCGCGTTTCCGGATGTCCTCCACGGCGTCGAGGTTGCCGACCTTCGGAAACTGGTCTTCCTCGTCCGCGACGCGAACCTTGCAACTCCGGGACATGACTTTGCTCCCCGCCCCTTGAAAAAACATTGTCGAGTTCCCGAGGGTGTAGCGGTCTATCCTGTGAGAGTTCGGACGGGCGAGTTCTTCCGCGATGTCCGGGATGTGCCGGAAGATCGGTTCGTACTTCGTGCGGTTGATGTCGGCGGCGAGATCGTCCGAGGGGTAGACGCATAAAATGGAGCAGGGAATAAACTCGATACAGTAGGAGACGCCGCACTCCTCGATTAAAGTCTTTCCGTGTTGTTCGATGCCGACGACGACGACCTCCTTGATTTTGCCCGAGAAGTCCCACGCCCTTATCGGGTCGATGAGGAACGGCGACAGGTTGAAGTCTATCCTTTTCCGCTCCGCGCTTATGTCGTCCGAGAGGTTGACGTTCGCGGAGACCCACTCGATAATATCGACGCGCTCCCGGGGGAGTGTCGCGGTCGTACCCTCGCGGATGTTCCGCCACGATGATTTCGGGAACAGGGGGAGCGGTGTCATGCTTCGCCCTCCGCGTCTTCGTCGTCGTCCGGTTCAGTTCCTTCGAGGTACAGACGTTCCGCCTCGTCGAACGCCTTGTCGTAGCACCGTGCGAGGTGTTCGACCTGTAGCTTCTTCAGATTCAAGTCGTACAGGAACGGGACGACCTCCTTGTTGAACCCCGCCCGGATGCACCGGAGGACAGTCTCCGCGACCCGCTCGTAGAGTTTGGACTTCTCCTTCGCGAGTTTCAACTCCGCGAGTTCTGCCTCCGCCGCCATTTTGCGGGCTTTCTCCGCGTTGAGATCAATCCGGCGTGGCGTTGCCGGGGCTTTCTTCGCGGGCGTCGGGTCTCCGGCGGGAGGTTCTGACGGCGCGGCGGCGGGCTGATCGACCCATGGGAAGACCGCCGGGTCTTTCAAAACCCACGACGCGGGCGGAAGTCCGAACGCGTAGCGGTGACCGCCCTTGCGTTTCGACGCGATTCTCCCGTCATTTTCCGCCTGTTCGACGTCCTTGTAGGATTTCCCGACGAAGAACGCCGCGTAGGTTCGGAACGTCCAACATTTTACGCCGTCGATTGTTCTAAACTTTTGATTCATGGAATCAAACCGCTATTTTTTCCTATGCTTTCAAATCTGAAAAATCGGGGAAGAAGGCGACCTTGACGCCGCCACCTCGCAAAAGGCACCCCGAGAGGAAGTACCTACCCCCGACCCCCCTTCCGGGGGCACTTGTTTTAGTTCCCTAAACATTCCCGAGGCTTTCCCGTCCGTCAACCCTTCCGTCAATCCGTCAAATCTGACGACGACCGCGTTCCGGGGCGTTTTGGCGGGGCTTTTCGCGTTTTCCGGGTCTCTTACCATGTCAACCGCTCCCCCTTCGGGATTTCGCGCCATTCAATCGGGACGTTGAGGAACAGGGCGAGCTTCAGAAAACGCCGCAGACCGACTTCCTCCCGCGCCCCGTTCCCGAACCATTTTTCGAAGTTCTTCTCGTTGCCGCCGACGTTTTCGTACTCTGCCCGGTACTTCGCCTGTTCGTTTCGCGGAAGGTCGTCCTTTCGGTTCAGATAGATAAAAACAATCTGACGCGTCGCCTCCTTGTATTGCCCGCCGTAGGCGTACCACTTTCCGTCGTGGTTCGGACAGTACGCGGGTCGGAGGTTGAACCGATTCCCGAGGATATAGAGCAGATAAAGGGGCGTGTTACTCTGGCGGAGTTCTGCCGTGATATTGTCCGCGACCTCGCCCCCTTCCGGGATGAGACCTTCGACCAGTCGCCCGATCAACTCGTCCACCGCGTGTTCCATGCTGATAATGTCGCCCGTCATTTTACTCCCTTCCTTTTCAAATAGATTTTGAGAACGCAGAAGTCCGCCATGTTGAACGCGTTCGCGGACTTCTTGACGAGTTTCGAGAGCAAACAGACGTTTTCCCTTGCTCCCCCTGCCGCGATGATTTCGGAGCTTTTGTTCAGAATGAACGTGCCGACGGTAATATAGTGGTCGCGGAGTGTTTCGAGTTGCGGGATTGTCAACCCCTCGAACAGTTTGCTTTTAATTGAGATTTCTCCGGACTGATTCAGATAGGAGACGTCCGAGATAATGAGGATGCCGTGTTTGTCGCTCGTTACGTTTGCCATGTCGCCCGTCTCCTTCAGAGGTTGATCTTCGTGATCTTACCCGTCCGGGCGTCGATCTTCGCACAATTAAAGGCTTCGGCGAGACGGCGGCGGGCGGCGGTCTCGTTCCCGAAGACGTCCCCGAGGCTCCCCCGGTAGTAGTTCCCGAGGAAGACGACGCACCCGCGCACCGACCCGTTATAGATGTCCTCCAATAGCCGCCACATGCACTCTTTGGCGGAATCCGTTACGACGGTCTTGTCCGCGCTTGCCTCGTCGATGATAAGGAGGTCGAACCGTTCCAGTCTCCCGAGGAAGTCCGCCGTCGTCTCCCGCGTATCGCCGCACCGTGCCTCTCTCCACTGGTCGAGCAAATCCGACATTTGGCGGTATCTGACCGTCCGCCCCTGTTCGATGAAGTAGCGGGCGAGATACCCGGCGGACGTGCTTTTCCCGGTTCCCGTCTCTCCCGTGAGGAGCATGTTCCCGGGGGCGTGGCGTTTCATCCAGTCGGCGACGTGCGGGACGGGCGGGGCTTTCACCCGGTAGCGGGCGGGAAGTCCGCACCGTTCGAGGGCTTCTTCGATGTAGTTCCGCCTTTCTTCTTCCTGTTCGAGGCGTTCGCGTTCCGCCTCCACGCGGTCGTGTTCTTCCTTGCAGACAGGGCAGTACCACGGGTACGGCGTCGCCGGGTCGCTGAAGACCTTCGCCGCGTACTCGTCAACCTCCACGGTCGCCGCCTTGCCGCACTTCCGGCAGATTGTTTCGATGTTTGGCATGTTTGAGGGGTTCCTTTCGTTTCAGATTCCGGAGTAGTCCCGTTTCGGTCTCCGGTCTTGTTGTTGGTTGTAGTGCCGTCTTTCCCATGTCCGAACCGCAGCTTTCCAGTCCTTCATGGTTTCCTTGCCGACCCTCCACCCTTTCATGGTGTAGAAGTCGACGAATTGTTGGGGGTCGATTGTGTTGTTCCGTTCCCGGCAGTATGCCGCGACGTCTTCAACTTTCGGAGGGGTGAAGATTTTCCTTTTCTCCGCTTTCGGCGGGTCGGGTTTACTTTCCCCCGCACCCCCTTTGACTCTCTCTAAAGTCTCCGGTAGTTCGTAAGGAGGTGTCTCCTTTTTCTTTTGATTCTTTTCTTTTTCCTCTACTGGCGGAGCGTCCAATTTAGACGCGTCCAATTTAGACGTTTCGGCGTCCAATTTGGACGGTAGAGCGTCCAATTTAGACGCGTCCAATTTAGACGGTCTTGTCTTCTGTTTGGTATAATAACGGAGTTTTCTTTTCCTTTTTTGGATTGTAGATTTTATGGTTTTAAATATGTCTTTTTCGGTTCCGGTCAGTCCGTCCGGTTCCGTCCCGTCGAGGGCGTACCCCGCGACCGCTTTCAAGACAGTCCACCGGGCGGAATCGTCCGGCAGTCCGTCCAACATGTCGAGCCAGTCGCGGGAGAGTGTGAGGGTTTCCGCCATTGTCAGAACTCCGGGAACATGTCAACGGTTTCGGGTTCGTAGGGTATGCCGAGCCAGTCGAGGACGTCGCCGAGACCGAGGCGATGAATACAGTAATCCCACTGCTTCGGATGACTGTAGAACATCCGTTGGAATCGGTTCGGCGTCTTGTCGTGGAATATCCCGAACATGCAGAACATACACCCCGTCCGGTCGCATTTCGTGGTATGGAGCCGCCCCCCCTCGTCCTCGACAATTTCGCCGTAACAGGACGCTATCGGTATCTGCATGGTCTTGATATACCGGAGGACGTCCTGTTCCGTCCAAAAGGATAGCGGGTTCGAGTGCGGATGTTTCGAGTTGAACGCATTACACCCGTTTTTTATCCACGCCGTCCGCCGCATGAGGCTTTCTTCCGTCATGGTTCCGATGATCGCGAACGTTCCCGTCTTCTTTTGGTACTGGTTCGCCGGGTTCTTCTTCATCACTTGACAACAGAGGTGAGAGATCGGGAACGGGGCGTCCGCGAGATATTTCCACTTTTGGAACGAATACCTTTTATTGTAGTGCGAGGGTTCGAGACCGAGCTTCATCCGTGCCGCGTGTTCGTTCGTCTTCCGGGCGTAATAGACCGCCTGTGCGACCTCTTTCGAGACGACCGGATAGCCATACTCCCGGATGACTTGAAGGAAGGACTTCTCGGGGCGGATAATATCCACGTTCTGGAACGTCCGGACGAACTCCCGGATTTCGGGGTACTCTAAACCAGTATCGACGAACATAGCCTTCACGTCCGGGAAAAGTTTCCGCACGATGTAAAGGAGTACCGTGCTATCCTTTCCGCCGCTGAAGGAGACGTGAACCTTCCCGTCGTAATGGTTGTACCACTCCGCTATCCGGGCGGCGGTAAAACCGACTTTCCGGTCGAGGGGTAGACTTTGGAGTTCTTTCAGTCGTTCGATGTCCGGCATTGTTCACCGCACCCGGGGCAGTTTGTTGTAATAGGCGAGAACTTCGTCCACCCACTTGATGTGGTAGTGTCCGCACGCGAGGAGCTTCGAGAAGAAGATACCGTCCTCGCACCGTGGCGGGTTGAGGCAGTCCTTCAGACCGACGCGCTTCATGGTCTCGCCCTTCGTGATGAAGTTCGCCCAGTCAATCCTCCCGACGGGGTTCTCTCCCTGCATGATTAGGTTCCCGAGTTCCGGGCGTCCTTCAATTTTGAAGACCACCGCGTCGAAAAAATCGGAGTTTTCCGCTTTTTCGGCGACCTCCGGGAACCGGGGATGCAGAAGGTTGTCGTCGTCGAGGACGTAGACATACTCGTCCTCCCTCGCGATGTGGAGGATTGCGTAGTTCATCCCGTAGGTGTTCTGCGTGTCCTTTTCGGGCTTCTTGAATGTAAAAGAGGCTTCAGTATTGTCGTCGATGAAGGGGCAGAAGTCCGCGCCCGTTGCGCCGTGCGTCAAGTCCGCGACGAGGCACTGACGATACCCGTGTCCCGACCCCGCGAAGACCTCCGCGAGGTTTTCCTTGATGCGTTGAATGTTTCCGGGCTGATAACACCGGGTCAGAAAGAAAAAGTTCATGGTTTCCGTCTCCTATTTTCCGCCGTTCTTCAGTGCGTCGATGAAGATCGCGATGAACGCGACGGAGAGGATGATGTTCAAAAGGGTAATCATGGAATAACCTCCGGCGGGTTGCGGTTGATGATACAGGCTTCGCAGTCGGGTCTTTTTTGCGCCTCCCGGTCGATTTCCTCGCGGGTGATTTTCGCGATGTCGTTCAGATTCCGAAGTTCCCGGATTGCGTCCTCGTACAGGTCGAGGGCGACGTCGAGGACTTCCGGGTGTAGGATTTCGAGGTTCGCGGTGATCGCCCGGTTGAGGACTTTCTCCGCCGTCTGAAGTTGGTAGAACTCCGGGGAGATTCTTCTCGCGTTTGGTCTGCTCACGGTTTCGGGTCTCCTTCCTGTTTCGGTTGCCGTCTTTCCCATGAGGGGCAGAGATACGCGGGGGCGACGTCTTCGAGGTAGTCCCACTTCGCGACCAGTTCCCACGCGTACCCCTTCTTCTCGATAGGACAGGCGAAGTAGATCAACGTCTCGTCGTCGATGCAGTTCGCGGCGTACCCTATCGCCGGGAGCGGCGGGATGTCCGGGAACTTGATGAGGGCGATGATCGCCCGGAAAAGTTCGGGGCATTTCGTCATTCTTCGCCCTCCTTCTCGTCGAACGGGTCGAACTCCTTGTAATAGATGCACGTTTCGGAGGCGTGATACCGGGCGAGACCGTCGCCGGGAATCTGATACTCCGGAAAACAAGAAGTCCGTCCGAAGATGTCGCAATAGACCTCCGTATCGGAGAGACGGTCGGCGTGGGCGCAGTCGTGGCAGTCTTTCATTGTTCCGCCTCCTTTATCATTTCGGCTTGAATATCCCGGAGGTCTTTCAGCAGACCGAGGGCTTTCGTTTGTGCGTCGATAGGGCGGAGGGTCTTGTTCGAGTTGTAGAACAGAAGGTGGACGAGGGCTTCGCCGATGATGAAAAGAAGGAACTCCACCCGCTTTTCGTGCCGTTCCTGTTGTTTGACGAGTTCGGCGATTGTCATTTCAACACCTCCACGTTTTTGTAGTGTACGGGGATGCACCCGCAGAAGATCATAATCTCGAAAACGTTCCCGCCGTCCGTGTTGTAATGAAGGAGGGGGCAGTAGTACGAGCAGTCCGTGTCCTTCCTCCGCGAACATTTCAACCGCCGACCTTCGTCCGAGACAAGCGTCCCGTTTCTCAAGTCAAAATAGAGGTGGCGGGATGCTTCAACGTGTTCGCCCATGTTCCGTCTCCTTTCCCGCGTTGATCGCGTCCATGAGTTGCCCGAACTGTTCCGCGTCCAGTTTTGTAACGTTATGCGACGGGTACTCCCGGTCGAGGCAGATCGCGACCGGAATCCCGACGGAGAGGACTATCCCCGTTATCGTGAGGGCGAAAAAGAGGGCTTTCAGAGCGAGAAGGATGTCGTCTTTCATTTCTTCCGTCATATTACGCCCCCTTCTTCCGTGCCAGTGTCCGCGTCGGTTTCCCCCGGAGGATGATGTCCCCGAGAAGTTCCTCCGCGTGTTCCCGTGCCGTCTTCATAGCCAACTTTTCGCCCTTGACTGCCGCCCTGGTTACTTCTCCGGCGGCGAGTTTGTCGATGACCGCCGTAACGCTGACCGTATAGCACTCCGCAAGCTCCGCGCCCGTCAGAAGTTTCGAGACCCGCTCGTAGAGTTTCGCGGTGTCGCGTATTTCGCGCCGCCCGCTCCGTTCCATGAGATACCAGTCCCCGAGGTTCCCGTGTTCCTCGATGTACGCCGTAACCGCCGCCTTGATTTCCGCGACGAACCGTTCGACGATTTGAGCCTTTTCCCAATATTCGAGAAGTTGATCGGGAGAGATCGGAACCCGTCCGTCCGGGGACGCGACCGCGAGACCGGAGAACTTCGCCGCGAACGCCGGACAGAGGGCTTTCGCCTTGCAGTATTTACAGGCGTTTTCCGATGCCCGGAGCAGAAGACCGTCGTCCGCCGCGTGTTTTGCCGTCGCGATGACCCGGAAGACTGCCCGCTGAAGCATACCGAACATGCGGAACGTGTAGCGGTCGGTCTTCAGAAGTCGCGGTTGCACGATGTGGGCAGTAACTTCGGAGCAGTTGAACCGCTGATACACCCCGAGGGAGTACGCCGCCGTCTGATAGTTCTCCTTCACGTCGGGAACCTCGCCGCGTCCGAACTTCCAGTCGATAACCTCCGCCGTCTTGTCAGTGTAGACGACCACGACGTCGGCGATGCCCTCCGTCAGTATTTCCCCGGTTCCGGCGTGTTCTTCGGGTAAAGTTGTATTCTTGTCGTAGATCGTGAGGCGTTCCTCGTAGTAGATCGCGGCGACCTTCTTCCCGCTTTCCTTGACAATCTTGTCGAGGTAGTCGAGGCAGAACTGCACCGCCGCCGTCTGTTCCGGGTTCAGTCCTTCGAGGTTGTGTTCGGCGACTGCCGCGTGGAGCATTGTCCCCTCGTCCGCGTCCGGGCTTTTCGGTTCCTCCGGGATGCCCTGTTGCATGAGGTACGCCCCGGGGCAGAGGTGGAACTGGTTCAACCGCGACGGCGAAAAGTCGTGATGTTTGATTTGTTCCGTCATTTGTAAATCCTTGTTAATGTTGTGCAGAAAGTAAAGTTTTCACCCCGGAAGATCGCCGAGGGTTTGTCCCCGATGCGGTCGAGCCAGTAGCCAGTCGCGCAGTCGGTGATAACGCGGAGGTAGTCCGGTTTGAGGCAGTAGTCCTCCTTGAAGACCTTCCGCGCCTCGCACTTGAAGAAGTCGTAAGCCTCGAAGATCGTCTCCTTGCTCCCGAGGAACTTGTCCTTCCTCCATATCTTTTTTACTCCCTCGACGAACTTGAAAAGAGCCTCCGCCCCTTCTATCGGGTTTTCCTTGTCCGCGAACATGAAGAACTTCCCGTGATACCCGAGGCGGTTGAAAGCGATTTCATACTCGCCCGCCGGGAGGTGTTCCTCTCCGGCTTTCATGGTATAGAAGACGACCGCCTTGTAATTCGTCGCCGCGAGGACGTCGCCGTCGCAGTGGACGAACGCCGTCAGATCATTCGTTTCCGAGTTCCCCGCGAGGTCGAGGACGAGGTGAGCGACCCGCCAAAAGGCGTTCATTTCCTTGTCGTTCAAATAGTCCATTATGCCGCCCCCTCGCCGAAGTTGACCGTTTTCCACTCCCCGCCGAAGTCGTAGGCGGAGTACGTCCGGACGCAGAGACCGCAGTCCTTTTTGAGGATGTCCTTCACCGCGTTCGCCTCCTTTTCGACGATGCCGTTCCCGATGCCCCGGACGCGGAGGTTCTGAAACGCGTTGTATTGGTCGAGGATGCCGAACGTCCGGTACATTTCGACGGCGTTGTTGAAGGAGAAGGAGCGGTCGTCGTCCAGTACGACGCGGCGGTGTTTCTTCCGCCCCCGGCGTTGTTCGATGCGGGCGGGGTCTTCCGGCTGATTCAGTTCGAGCGGTCGCGCCTTTTCGTCGGCGTACAGGATGCCCGCGATGTCCGGGAACTCGACGTGGGGGAACTTGTCGCAGATTTCGGCGGCGCGCTTGTAGTAGATGTTCGGGATGTTTTCCATGTTGTTTTTTTTCTCCCTGTTAGGTTGTGAGGGTTGAGGATTGCCCCCCGCGCCGGATGCGGTCTGCAGGGGCAGTTCCGGGGATTTCAGAGAAGACCGTCCGGTTCCGGGTTCGTCCGTTCCGGGGCGGGTTGTTCGAGGGGCGAGATCGACGCGGAAGGAGCCGCCGCCGCGGTGGATGCCGCCGCGGGTGTCGCCGTGGTCTCCGCGTCGTAGGAGACCGCCGGGGCGTCCTCGTTCGTCTCCGCTTCGTTGACGCCCTGCCCGGTAATGTGTTCGTAGAGCCATGCGTAGGCTTTACGCGTCGCCTTTCCCGCGATAGCGTCCGCGCCCATTCCCCTGTTCACCCGGACGGGAATCGGGAGGTCTTTGTGTTCCGGCTTTCCGCCGTTCAGAGACCAGTCAACCCCCACGATGAGAGCCGCGCCCGTATCGGACATTTTCGGGAACCCGCAGGTAACGGAGAAGGAGA
>Ga0265298_10001633_pt1 | contig 32989 bp, 32 predicted proteins | sample AusTroGonzalo_MG_3_FD_193486 | JGI IMG/M metagenome (GOLD analysis project Ga0265298, IMG submission 193486) | Bovine rumen microbial communities from tropical cattle in Woodstock, Queensland, Australia - Gonzalo_01 | ecosystem: Host-associated > Mammals > Digestive system > Stomach > Rumen ... | reverse complement strand
ATGTCCCCGTATGATTTGACAAAAGGAAGAATATCTTTCAGATACAAATAAAAACTTACAACAATGAAAGTCAAGACATCCATTAAGAAGCGTAGTGAGGATTGCAAGATCGTAAAGCGCAAAGGCCGCTTGTATGTCATCTGCAAGAAGAATCCGAAATTCAAGATGCGCCAGGGATAATCTTATAATTGTAAACAATAAAGTAAAATATAGATTATGGCACGTATAGCCGGAGTAGATTTACCCAACAACAAGCGTGGAGTCATCGGTCTGACCTATATCTATGGCATCGGCCGCAGCTCCTCGGAGAAGATCCTCAAGACGCTCGACATCAATCCTGACATCAAGGTCAAGGATTGGAACGACGAGCAGATTGCGGCAATCCGTACGATGATTGCCAACGAATTCAAGATTGAGGGCGAACTTCGTTCCGCCACTCAGTTGAACATCAAGCGACTGATGGACATCGGCTGCTATCGCGGCATCCGTCACCGCCTCGGCCTCCCCGTCCGCGGACAGAGCACCAAGAACAACGCCCGTACCCGCAAGGGTCGCAAGAAGACGGTGGCCAACAAGAAGAAAGCAACGAAATAAGGTTTAGATTATGGCAAAGAAAACTACAACAAGCAAGAAAAGGGTTGTCAAGGTTGACGCTTATGGTCAGGCCCATATTTCGTCCACTTTCAACAATGTCATCGTTACGCTGACCAACAGCACGGGTCAGGTCATCAGCTGGTCGAGCGCCGGCAAGATGGGCTTCCGCGGTTCCAAGAAGAACACCCCGTATGCCGCCCAGGTCGCCGCGCAGGATTGCGCAAAGGTCGCCTATGACCTCGGCCTCCGCAAGATCAAGGCTTATGTCAAAGGACCGGGTGCCGGCCGTGAATCCGCCATCCGCACCCTCCACGGAGCCGGCATCGAAGTCACCGAGATCATCGATGTCACGCCGCTTCCGCACAATGGTTGCCGCCCGAAGGGCCGTCGTAGAGTCTAACGTTTAAAAGTATTGAGATTATGGCAAGATACACTGGTCCGAAAACCAAGATAGCCCGTAAGTTCGGTGATCCGATCTACGGTCCTGACAAGTATTTTGAGAAGAAGAACTATCCTCCGGGACAGCACGGCATGGCCAAGAAGCGCAAGAAGACGTCCGAGTATGGCACACAGCTGGCTGAGAAGCAGAAAGTGAAATACACCTACGGCTTGCTCGAGCGCCAGTTCCGCAACCTCTACGGCAAAGCCAACCGCATGAAGGGCCGCACGGGCGAGAATCTGCTCATGCTGCTCGAATCCCGCCTGGACAACCTGGTGTTCCGCATGGGCATCGCTCCTTCGCGCGCCGCTGCCCGCCAGCTCGTCACCCACTGCCACATCACCCTCGACGGCGCTGTCTGCAACATCCCGTCGACGATTGTGAAGACCGGCAGCATCGTGGGTGTCCGCGAGCGTTCGAAGAGCCTGGAAGTCATTCAGGACAGCCTCAGCGCCGCCTCCGGCAAGTATCCCTGGTTGGAATGGGATGCGGCCAAGTGCGCCGGCAAGTTCGCCAGCCTGCCTGAGCGGAGCGAGATTCCTGAGAATATCAATGAACAGTTGATCGTCGAGTTGTACTCCAAGTAAAAATTGACAGAAATGGCCATTTTAGCATTCCAGAAACCGGACAAGGTGATCATGCTCGACGCAACCGATACCTTTGGTCGTTTCGAATTCCGGCCGCTCGAGCCGGGCTACGGAATTACCATCGGCAACGCGCTGCGCCGCATCCTGCTCTCCTCGCTGGAGGGTTTCGCCATCACTTCGATCCGCATCGACGGTGTCGCCCATGAGTTCGACACCATCCCCGGCGTCATCGAGAGTGTCATCGACATCGTGCTTAACCTCAAGCAGGTGCGCTTCAAACGGATGATCGAGGACGTGGACGGCGAAACGGCCACTATCGAAGTGACCGGCAAGCAGGAGTTCACCGCTGAAGATATCTCCAAGTCCCTCTCGTCCTTCAAGGTCCTGAATCCTGAACTGCACATCTGCTCCATGGAGCCGACGGTGAAGTTCAAGATGGATATCCGGATCGGCAAGGGCCGGGGATATGTCCCTGCAGACGAGAACAAGGTTGAACTCGCTCCCGTCGACACCATCGCCATCGACTCCATCTTCACCCCGATCAAGAATGTGAAGTATACCGTCGATCCCTGGCGTGTCGAGCAGAAGACGGACTATGACAAGCTGAATCTTGAGATCACCACGGACGGCTCGATCCATCCGAAGGAGGCACTCAAGGAAGCGGCCAAGATCCTGATCTACCACTTCATGCTCTTCTCCGACGAGAAGATCACGCCGGAGACGCCGGTCGAGGTCGACAGCAAGGAGCTCGACGAGGAGGCGCTGCGCATGCGTCACCTCCTGCTGACCAAGCTCTCCGACATGGAACTTTCCGTCCGCGCACTCAACTGCTTGAAGGCTGCCAATATCGACACGTTTGCCGACCTGGTGTCCCACCAGCGTGGCGAACTGATGAAGTTCCGCAACTTCGGCAAGAAGTCCATGAACGAGATCGAAGTCCTCATCGACAAGGTGAAGCTGGGCTTCGGCATGGATGTCACCAAGTATGGCATCGAGCCGAAACCGTCGACCCAGGAGTCGGATGCCGCAAGTGCAACGGATAATGAAAAAGAAACAGAAAACACTGAAATAGAAGAAGATTATGAGGCATAACAGGGCAATTAATCATTTGGGCCGTCAGAGCGGTCATCGCAAGTCGATGCTTTCCAACATGGCTTCCTCGCTGGTGCTCAACAAGCAGATCGAGACCACCGTTGCCAAGGCTAAGGCGCTCCGCATGTATGTGGAACCGCTCATCACCAAGTCGAAAGAAGATACGACCCACTCCCGCCGCGTCGTTTTCAGCTACCTGAAACAGAAAGAGGCCGTCAACGAACTTTTCCGCGTCATTGCGCCGAAGATCGCCGACCGTCCGGGTGGATACACCCGCATCGTCCGTACGGGTTTCCGCGTGGGTGATGCCGCCGACATGGCCATCATTCAGCTGGTAGACTTTGTCGATGCAGCCGCCGCTCCTGAGAAGGAAGTGAAGAAGACGTCGACCCGCCGTAGCGGTGCGAAGAAAGCCGCTCCTGCTGCGGAAGGTGGTGAGACGCCGGCCAAGAAGACTGTTTCCCGCAAGGCCAACAGCCCGAAGGCTGCGAACGAGAACGTCACGAAGGCGGCTCCTGCCGCTCGTAAGGTCGTTGCTCCCCGCAAGTCCGGCAATTCGTAAGAAACAAGCGTGCATAAAAAAACCGGCTCCATCGAGCCGGTTTTTTTTATGCCGTTACTTCGATGTGAGGGTCACGGCGTCGGTGTGTCCGCGGTACTCGCGGGCGTAGAGGCACTCGATCTCGATCAGGCCGCTGTTGAAGGTGCCTTCCTGTGTCACGTAGAATTCTTCCGTGACCGTGGTGTTTTCCTCAGGCAGCAGTTCCCAATAGTAGTTGGTCTCAGAAGCCTTCACTTCGCGATAGAAGCCATACCAGGTAAAGTAGGAACGCTCGTCCACCGGATAGAAGCAGGCCGGCCGCATGGCGCGCAACTGCACGAAGCTGCGGTTCTCCGTGTTGTAGATCTGGTAGCGTACGCTGATCTTGTCGCCCACATGGAGTTGCATGCCGTCCGCGAGCGGCTCGCCGCCGTTGCGGAAGAAGTGCCGCGTGACGGTGAGTTGGTCGCCCGAGGGCTTCACTTGGTCGAGTTTCGTGGTGTAGGTGTAGTACACGGCGCCGAAACGGAGGTCCTTGGCCTTGCTGGCGATGAGGGCGTGGACAGCGTCGGTCGTGGCGACGGTGTTCTCCCAGGCCTGGTTGTGCTTCTGCAAAAGCAGCCACTGCGCGATGGCGTCGACCATCTGCTGTTCCCTCAGTGAAGCGAAGAGTTCCATGAGTTGTGCGTGCGCGTAGATTTCACTGTTCATCAGGCCGCGGAACGGCATCACCGCATTGGGGAAGTAGCACCCGATGGCGGGGTTCTCCACCGCATAGTCCTTCAGCGATTCGCGTAATTTCTTGACCCGCTTGGTGAACGACTTGTCGTCGTACGGGGTGCCGGAGGCACGGAGCATCGTGTTGCATAGCTGCGCCTTTTCGAGGATGGAGATGTCCTGCCAGCCGTCTTCCGTTCCTTTGATGAACTTCCGATAGATGGCTTCCGCCTTTTCGCTCAGCTGAATGTCGTACCATAGGCTGCGGATGGCGAAGGAGCGGATATAGGTGAACGGATAGAAATCCTTGCTGCCGTCATATCGCGCTTCCACCTGTCTGTCGACCGCGGCTGCGGCTTTGTGGACCATCTGCTGCTCCTCGTCGGAAAGCGTGATGGCGCCGACCTGACGGAGTTGTCCCAGCTTTTCCAGGAAATACAGCGTGATGGTGATGTTGCCATTCATGCCGCGGAACCAGGCGAAGGTGCCGTCGCTCTCCTGGAAGGTCTTGAGCGCGGAGATGGCTTGCTCGCGGAACGAGGCGTAATCCGCCGGATCATCTTTCAGTACGATATGGCGCATCTGGTTGATGTAGAGCTGGTTGATCCAGTTGATAGCGTTCTCGCACTCCGGCTTGTGTGCTACGGGCAGCGATTCCTTCACGGCGTCAAGTGTCGAGTATTCGGCATATTCAATCTTCGGATTGGCGGCGCCGAAGCGCTGGCGGAGCTGCTTCTCGTAGTATTTGTGGCTCTTGCCTTGTCCCATGATGAATGAGGCGGCTTCGGTAAGGGTGATGGTGTTGGGCACCACCTGCACCTCGTGCTGCTCGCCGTCACTCCCGGTCGGAGTGGCGAACCAGATGCGGACCGTCAGCTTCCCGGTTCCGCCCGGCACCTCCACGGTCCAGGCCACTTCATCCTGCGCTCCGGCAAGCAAGGTGCGTTTCTGTGCCCCCATACCCTTCAGCTTCAGTTGTTTGCCCTGGTCGTCCAGAATCTCTACGTAAGCCGTGCCTTTGATCTGCTTGTCGCTGAGGTTCACCAACTTGCTCTTGAGCACCAAGCGGTCGCCCTGCGTGGCGAAGAGCGGTACGTTGGGCATCACCATGAGTTCCTTGTTGACCACGAACTGAGCCTCGTCCAATCCCACGAACAGGCGCTTGTCGTGGGCCATCACCAGCACCCGGAAGGTGGTCAGCAGGTCGGTGGTCGTGTATTGGACGGTGGTCACGCCGCCTTTCTCGGCGCGGATATGCGGATAGAAGGCAATCAGTTCGCTGAAGTTCGTGCGGCCCTCGAATTCGGGCGTGTCTCCCTCGCCGGCTTCTGCCGCCTCTTCATCAACGCTGCCCCGCAGCGCCGGAGCCTCGGCCATAACCATCCTGTCTTCCATTTCAACAGCGTATCCCGCGCTCTTCATCATCCGGTTCATCGTCACGCCGGACCAGAGGCCCAGCGATGAATAGACATTTGGACGGCTGACGGAGGGGTATTCGTTCAGCGGATAGAAACTGAAGGAATTGGCGCCGAGACGGTCGGTGGTGATGTCGTAGATCGAGATCAGCAGCTCGGAGCCTTCCGGCGCCCGGATGGTCATGGTCTCCTGGCTGCCCGGCGTGGTCTTGTCGCGGAACGTCTCCACGGCCACGTCGAGCCGTACGTCGCCGGGACGCGTATACTCATATACATAATCCAGTTCGTTTCCGGCACGGAAACCATAGAGCGACAGTTTCACGGCGCTGCGCCAGGACGGGTCGTAGGCGATGCGGAACTTGCGCATCTCGTTCTGCAGGTGGACGCGTTCGTGATGCAGCACCTGGTCGTTGTCAAACACCTCGAGTTCGAGGTACAGGTCCTCCTCCGTCGTACCCAGCACGAATTCCATCTCGCCTTCCGTTTTCACCGGATAGTAGAAGTAGCGGCTCTGGAAGGGCAGCTGGCGGTCGTCGGTGCTCATGACGATGACCGTTCGGTCAGTGGTGATCTCGCGGCCCCTGTATTCGGAGCGGGCTTTCAGCTTGTATTCGCCGGAAGGCAGGCTGCCGAAGTCGAAAGCGACGGGCTCATTGGCGGTGAAGCGGCCGGATACCACTTCCCGGCCATCCTTCGCCACGGCGGTATAGGTTCCCTGGAAGTTGTTCGGCGTGCCGTTGAGGGTGGTTCCCTCGATGGTGACGGCCTTCACGTCGTCCTTGTCGACAATCAGCTTGCCCTCGAACGACTGTCCTTCCGGAAGCAGGATGTTCATGTCGAGCGGAATGTCGCCCACCGGAACGGAGATGCGTGCCTCATGCACCTCTCCCTGCGGGTCGACGGCGCGTACGCGGATCTCATAATCGGCCTTGTAAAGGTCCTGCATGTCTTCCGGACGATAGCCCTTGTACACCGGGCGCTCCGCATGGAAAGCGATGTCAAAGTTGCCCTGATTGTCGGAGAGGGTGACACCGTCGGCCACCCGGCCTTCATACCAGGAATTCCATCCGCCGTTCCTGTAGGCGCAGAAGCAACGGCGGGTGATGGTGTATTCCACTTCGCCGCCCGCCACGGAAAAGCCCGCAAAGCTCTTGAGCGTGCCGGATTGCTTCACCACGTCGCCAAAGCTGAGCACCTCCGTCACGGGTGTGAGCGTTACGCTGAAGTTGGGGCGCTTGTACTCCTCCACGCGGATGGATTTTAAGGTCCGGTAGCTCTCCCGGATGTAGTAGCGGCCGTTCTTGCTGCCGGCCGGCAGGGTGAAAAAGCCGCTGGCGGACCCCATGTCGTTGGTCAGGAGCTTCACCTGCGCCACCGTGTCGGGCGAGGAACTGTGGTGGAGGGTCAGCTCCACGGTGTGGTTGGCCAGCACTTCGCCTTTCGTTTCGGAAGCCTTGTAGCAGATGACCTTGAAATAGATGGTGTCGGTCGGCTTGTAAAGCATCCGGTCGGTGAACAGGACGGATTGCTCGTACATATACTCACCCGAAGGGCGATGGTAGTAATAAGGTTCCTGCAATCCCGCGACCATGGGTGCGTAGATGTCGTCCCCGGCCTCGATGCGGACCAGGTAGGTATTCTTGTCGTCAACGATGGCGTTGCCCGTTTCCACGGAAGCGAAGCCGTTGCCGGCATATCGTCCCGTCAGATGCGGTTTCAGCCGCAGGATGCTGGCGTTCTGCTTGTCGTACAAGTTCTTATAGAGGGAAAAAGTACCGCCTTCAAAGGGTTTGCCGGTGGTGTAATCGGCGGCATAGATCTCTGCCTGCCCGTTGCGAACGCGAAGGGCGCCCGCCACGTTGCTGACGTTGACGCTTTCAAAGCAATCATCCACGCCGTCGGCGGAGAAACGCACCACATAGATGCCCGGCTCCGGGAAATCCACTTTGGTTTCCTGCGTCTCCGCGATGTTGTATTCGCAGCGGAAACGGTTCACTTCTTTCGAGGAGAGCTGCTTCGCATTTTTCTGCAGCTGCTGTACCGTCGCGTCGCGCTTTCCGGGCAGGAAAAGCACATTGTCATCCATCCGGTACACCTGCACGGTCACGCGGTCTACGTTGCGGGTCGTGATGTTGAAGGGCACGTCACGGGAAGGAGCCATGGTGCGGTGTGAAGAGACATCGAGCGAGTGGCTGTCCATGTCCGCGATGAAGTTTTCAATGGACTTCTTGTAGCTGCCGACCCGCTTGTGTTTCAACAGCGCCTGCGCTTCGCGCCGGACGGCGAGATAGTCCTCGCCCGTGACAACGCTGCGGGAACGGCGGTCCACCGCTTCCTTGTGGTTGCGCAGCTGCCTGTACAGCAGCATCATGATGCGCGGGTGGTCTTTATATTTGACAACATAGGCATCGAGGCTGTCGACCATGACGCGGCGGTTGACGGCCGCGTAGGTTGAATAGTATGCGTTGGCTTCTTTCCAATTGTATTTGCCCAACTGCTCGTACAGCGCTTCGGAGACCACCATCTGTTCCAGCTCGTCTCCGGCAGCGATGGTCTTCTGTTCCAGTTCACGAAGGTACCCGGCAGCCGTCTGGGGCTTGCCTTCCTTTTCAGCCTTCTGGACCTTCGACCAGAGGCGGGAATAATTCTGTGCATCCATAGAAAAAACAATAGTGGCCAGCATGGCGACCGTCCAAAGCAACCGTTTCATGGTATTCTGGGTTTTGGAAATTAAAGTTAACGAAAAATATACCAAATTTGCCTATCTTTGTCATTCATGAAATTCGAAGTATCAACCAGGGACCGGGACACCAGTGCCCGCTGCGGCCGGATCACCACCGACCACGGTACCATCGAGACTCCCATTTTCATGCCTGTGGGAACGGTCGGGTCGGTAAAGGGTGTATACCATAAAGATTTGCGCGAGGATATCCAGGCGCAGATTATCCTGGGAAATACCTATCATCTTTACCTTCGCCCCGGTCTCGACATCCTCCGGCAGGCCGGCGGCCTGCACGCCTTCACCTCCTGGGACCGCCCCATCCTGACCGACAGCGGCGGATTCCAGGTGTTCTCACTGGCTCAGAGCCGGAAACTGACCGAGGAGGGTTGCATTTTCCAGTCGCACATCGACGGCTCCCGGCACATCTTCACCCCGGAGAACAATGTCGATACCCAGCGCATCATCGGCGCCGATATCGTGATGGCGCTCGACGAGTGCTGCCCGGGCGATGCTGAGTACCGCTACGCCGAGAAGTCGCTGGGCCTCACCCAGCGCTGGCTGGAGCGGTGTCTCCGCCGTTTCGATGAGACCGAACCCCTCTACGGCTACAGCCAGGCATTTTTCCCTATTGTCCAGGGCTGCGTCTATCCGGACCTGCGCCTGCGGGCCGCGGAACATGCCATGAAATTCGACCGGGAAGGGTATGCCATCGGCGGACTGGCCGTGGGCGAACCCACCGAAAAGATGTACGAGATGCTGGAGCTCCTGCATCCGGTCCTTCCGCAGGACAAGCCCCGCTACCTGATGGGCGTCGGTACGCCCGTCAACCTGCTGGAAGGCATCGCGCGCGGCGTCGACATGTTCGACTGCGTGATGCCTACGCGCAACGGACGCAACGCCATGCTCTTCACCAGCGAAGGCATCATCCACATCAAGAACCGGAAATGGGCCGACGACTTCTCTCCCCTCGACCCGGATGGAACATCTTTTGTAGACCACTGCTACACCAAAGCCTACTTGCGGCACCTCTTCGTGGCCGGCGAAATGCTGGCGGCGCAGATCGCGAGCCAGCACAACCTGGCCTTCTATCTCCACCTCGTCCGCCAGGCGCGCGAACACATCGAAGCAGGTGATTTCGGCGCGTGGAAGGAACGGACGGTGCGCAAGCTCGACACCAGGCTATAGACCATGAAGAAACTGGAAATCAAGATTCTCGACAAGTATATCGTGAAGAAGTTCCTCGGGACGTTCTTCTTCATCATCTTGATTGCCGTTTCCATCGTCATCATCTTCGACCTGAGCGAGAAAATCGACAAGTTCGTGGAGAAGAACGTGCCGATCAACGAGATCGTCTTCGACTACTTCGGCGGGTTCATCCCTTGGATCGTCAACAGCTTCAGCCCGTTGCTCGTGTTCATCTCCGCCATCTTCTTCACGTCGAAACTGGCGCAGAACAGCGAAATCGTGGCCATGCTGTCGGGAGGCGTCAGCTTCCGCCGGCTCATGGCGCCGTACATGTTTTCCGCGGCCGTCATCTGCGGGCTGTCGCTCGTTTTGAGCCTCTACATCATCCCGCCGGCCAACCAGAAGCGGCTCGACTTTGAAAACAAATACATCAAGGCACAGTCCATCACGGGCATCAGCAGCCGGAACATCCACTACCAGCTCTCGCCGGGCGAGTTCGTATTCGTGGGGCAGTTCAGCTCCGCGGCCAACACGGCTTACGGCTTCTCGCTGGAGCGGATCGAGCACAACCAGATCGTATCGAAACTGTCGGCTTCCTCGGCAGCGTGGGATTCGACCTTCCAGGGCTGGCATCTGCGCAACTATTTCATCCGCGACTTCTACGGCGAGTCCGAAATGATCCGCACAGGCAGGGAACTTGACACGGTCATCGCCCTGACCCTGTCCGATTTTTATCGCCGCAAGAATGCCGTGGAGTCGATGTCGGAACATGACCTCAATGAACTCATCCGGGTCCAGAAGCTACGCGGCGACGCGGAGGTCAAACGCTCGCTCATCGAGAAGAACAACCGCATCGCCATGCCTTTCTCGGCTTTCGTGCTGACGGTCATCGCCGTGTCCCTGTCCTCGCGCAAGAAGCGCGGCGGGCTTGGACTGAACATCGGCATCGGGCTGGCGCTGAGCTTTACCTATATCCTGTTCATGCGCTTCAGCCAGATGTTCGTCCTCAAGGGTATCATGGAACCTGTCCTGGCCATGTGGATTCCCAACATCGTCTTCGCCGGCGTGGCGGTCGTGCTCTACCGGCTTGCTCCGAAATAAACCAAAAATCATCAATATGAACGCCAAATCGAATATTAAGTTCAGGCTGATCGTGATGAACTTCCTGGAATTTGCCGTCTGGGGAGCATACCTCACGTCGCTGGGCCGCTATCTGGGGAATATCGGCCTCGGTCCGTATATCAAATGGTTCTTCGCCATGCAGGGCATCGTGTCCATCTTCATGCCGACGCTTATGGGCATAGTGGCCGACAGGAGAATCCCGGCCCAGAAACTGCTGTCCATATGCCACGCCCTGGCAGGCCTGTTCATGATCGAGGCCGGCTTTTACTGCATTTCTGCCGGAGACGCGGTGCAGTTTACAACGCTGTTCATCCTCTACAGTTTCAGCCTGGCCTTCTTCATGCCGACCATCGCCCTGGTCAACTCCGTGGCTTACAACGCCCTGCGTGAGCAGCAAATGGACCCGGTCAAGGAATTCCCGCCCATCCGGGTCTTCGGGACCATCGGCTTCATCTGCAGTATGCTGGCGACCAACTTCATTAAGTTTGACGGCGTCGCCATGCAGGACAGCTATACGCAGCTCATTTCCTCAGGCATTCTTTCCCTCGTCCTCTGCGTGTATGCGCTGACCATGCCGAAATGCCCGGTCAATCGCTCTGAGAACAAGACAAGTTTCGTGGAAGCCTTCGGCTTGAAGGCCTTCACCCTGTTCAAGGACAGCCAGTTCGCCGTATTCTTCATTTTCTCGATGCTGCTGGGAGCTTCGCTGCAGATCACGAACGGCTACGCCAATACCTTCCTGGGTTCGTTCGCATCCGATCCGGCGCTGGCAGGCACCTTTGCGGTGAAACATTCTAATGCGCTGATAGCCATTTCACAGGCTTCCGAAACGCTTTGCATCCTGTTGATTCCATTCTTCATGAAGAAATTCGGCATCAAGAAGGTGATGCTCATCTCGATGCTTGCCTGGGTGTTCCGCTTCGCGTTCTTCGGACTGGGCTATCCATCCATGCCGGGTGTGCTGCTGTTCGTCCTCAGCTGCATCGTCTACGGCATCGCGTTTGACTTCTTCAATATCTCGGGTTCGCTCTACGTGGAGCAACGTACCAGCCCGGACATCCGGTCGAGTGCGCAGGGATTGTTCATGATGATGACCAACGGCTTCGGCGCCTCCATCGGTACCCTTGCCGCCGGCGCGGTCATCGATGCGTGCGATGTGTTCAACACGCCAGCCAACTGGCCCAAGGCCTGGTTCATTTTTGCCGGCTACGCTCTGGTCGTCGCCATCCTCTTCGCTATCGTCTTCAAATACAAACACGAGCCGGCCAAGGATTAAGGCTCGATTAGGTGGAGGATGTTGTCGGGGATGGGGACGTTTTCCTGAAGCTCGACGACTTCAACGACCGATTCGTGGCGGCCTTGCTTGACGATGGTCTTCATGGGGAAGCCCTTGTAGGCCCAGATGGTCCATTCCACCGGTTTCCGGTTCGTGATGACGATGTAGGAGTATTTGTGGCAGGGTTTGCCCAGGCATTCCTCTTCACCGAGGTCTTTGATGTCGTATTTCTGGGCCATTTCGTCGGTGACGTTGAGGAAGTTGAGGTCTGACATCGGATTGGGCGACTCCTTGTAGTCAACTTTTCCTTCCTGGATGTTGAAGACCCAGACCCGGTCTTTCCTCGTAAGGATGCCGTAGTCGTACGTGATAAAATTCGGAATGTCCATCGTCTGGATATCGCATTCGAAGGCACCGTATTGGTCGATGTAGACGGTGCCTTCCACTACCTGTCCTTTGGTGGTGGATTTCTTCTTGGCGATGCACGACTTCATGTCGTATTTCTTGAATTCGTTCTGTGCCGTGGCGCCGAAGGCTATGGACAGCAAGAGGAAAAACAGGAGGAACTTCTTCATAGTCATAGGGATTGATATCGTAAAGTTACGATTATTCTTTTAAACGGGCAAGGCCGGCCCGGCGCAGGCCGGAATCCGAAAAGCGAGTGTCGAATTCAGCTTCTGAAAGAGTTGCCCAGTCCGCATCGGTCATCGTGGCGATTTCTGTACGGTGCGTTTCGAACTCCGGCAGCGGCGTCAGCGGCTTGTCCCAGGGGCAGGCGCGCATGCATTCCTCACAGCCGAAGCGCCACCCCTGCCGGTCGGCGAGCGACAGAGGATTGGGATCGTGCGACTCGACAGTCAGGTAGGCGATGCAGCTGCGAGCGTCGAGGGTGAATGGGGCCCGCAGGGCGCCCGACGGGCAGGCCTTCAGGCACGCGCCACAAGCACCGCAACTGGTGGCAGAGAGGGGTGCATGGGGGGCAAACCGGTCAGCCGGTATGTTGCAGACAATCACACCGATGATGGTCCGCAGGCCCCATTCGGGCGAGATGAAGAAGTTGTTCTGCCCGATGAAGCCCAGCCCTGCCTTGACCGCCCAATAGCGTTCCAGCACCGGCGCACTGTCCACGAACGGACGGCCTTCAAAAGCCGGGAACTGTGCTTTCAGGTCTTGGATCACGGCGAACAGCCGGTCTTTGATAACCTTGTGATAATCCACGCCTTGGGCAAATCCCGCCACGCCGCCGGACGCTTGTCCATAGGGTGCCAGGAAACAGAGCACGCTCTCCGCGCCCGGGACCAGCAAGGAAGGGTCGAATCGCTTGTCCACGTTCCGCGCCAGATAATCCATGGTCGCATGCCGTCCTTCCGCGAGATACTTTTCAAAGCTGCTGCGGATTTCGCCCGCATCGCCCATCTCCGCTTTGGCAGCGCCAAAATCTAAGAAACCTTGCGCGGTATAATTGATTTTTATTAAATTTGTAGACAAATCGATTTTAAATTGTCATTATTCATATGAAAAGGATCCTCGTAGTCGGCGCTGGTGGACAAATCGGCACCGAACTCGTCCCCTATCTCCAGCATATTTATGGCGAAGATAATGTAATTGCAGCAGATTTGAAAGACGAACTCGTCGAAAAATTGGGCCGCGGCGCCATTGCAGAAAAGCTCGACGCCCTCGATCCCAAGCGTTTCGACGAACTGGTCACCAAATACAAGGTCGACGCCATCTATAACCTCGTGGCATTGCTCAGCGCCAAGGGTGAACACATGCCCGGCGTAGCCTGGCACCTCAATATCACGGCCCTGATCAACGCCCTGAATGTCGCCCAGGCGCACCATTGCTCCATCTTCACCCCGAGTTCCATCGGCGCTTTCGGTCCGAACACGCCGCATGACAATACACCGCAGGACACCATCATGCGCCCGAACACCATCTACGGCATCTGCAAGGTGACCGGCGAGCTGCTCGGTGACTACCATTGGGAGCGTTTCGGTGTGGATGCCCGCAGCGTCCGCTTCCCGGGCATCATCTCGAACGGCGCCCTGCCGGGCGGCGGCACCACGGACTATGCCGTGGAAGTGTTCTATGAGATTCTCAAGCCGGGTCATCACTATACCTGCGAAGTGCCTGAAAACAGCTATATGGACATGATGTACATGCCCGATGCCCTGCGCGCAGCCGTGGAGGTGATGGAAGCCGACCCCGCCAAGCTCATCCACCGCAACAGCTTCAACATCGCCGCCATGAGTTTCTGCCCGCGCGAACTGTTCGAAGTCATCAAGAAACGGATTCCCGACGCCACTTTCGACTACAAGGTGGATCCGGTGAAGGCAGCCATCGCTGACTCCTGGCCCAACAAGATGGACGACACCTGCGCCCGCGAAGAGTGGGGGTGGAAGCCGGAGTGGGACATCGACGCCATGGTCGACGACATGTTAACGGTGATCGGCAAAAAACAGCAGGACGCCGCACGGGTGTGACAGCGTCAGCGTGAACGCGTCGGAAAGCGCCTCGTTGAGCGTGGCTTTCCAGAGCGTATCGAAAACGACGGCATCGGTCGGGTATTTCAACCCGGCCGATGTTATTTTCAGGGTATTGTCGAAAGCGAAGATCGAGACCTGCTGTCCGGGCCGTGCCGGCAGCGTGGCCGTATCGAAGATGGCCGTGAAGCGACCGTAGTCGGTCAGCAGTTCCACGGGGCAGGGCGCTTCCCGCGCATAATCCAGCAGCAGCGACACGTTGCCCAGCGTGTGGTCTTCGCGCTTGCCGGTCGCCCCGACGATGGTAATGCGTGAGGGCGCAAGTGTGAGTGCCAGGTGGAAGGCCTTGGTCAAGTCGTTGTCGTCCTGTTCGGCGATGCGGGTCACGATGCCGGCGTATCGTGCCTGGATCTCCGGTGCGAGCGAATCCATGTCACCCACGATGCGGTCGGGTTCCAGCCGGTGGGCCACCAGCGCCGTCGCTGCGGAGTCGCAGCAGATGCGCACATCCGCCTCTCGCAGCGCCTGCAACGGCGCTTCTGCCTGCGGGAAATCTCCCGCAGCCAGGATGGCGATGTGCGGGGAGGCAGTCATCTATCGGAAGGAATAGGTTTCAGGATCGCGGAAACCGCGGAGGAAGTCGGCGATGCCCATGCGCTTCTTACCGGAGAGCTGAAGGTTGAGGATGCGCAGGGCGTCCTTGCCGCAGCGTACTTCTATCCATTCCTTGCCGTCGGTCGAGATGTGGCCCACGGGACGCGGGTCGTCATCTGCGCAAGGGACGACATAACTGTCGAAAAGCTTGACTTCGAGCTCCGTACCGTCTTCCTTGACCAGGGAGGTCCATGCAGACGGATACGGGCTCAGGCCACGGATGAGCTGGCTGATGGCGCGCGCACTGCGGCTCCAGTCGATATGGCAGTTGTCGCGGTTGAGCTTCGGCGCCGGCCGCAGGACCTTGTTGAAGCCCAGGCTCTGATCATAAGGCTTGGTGCGGTGGCTCTCCAGCGCGTCGACCGTCTTGAGCACCAGGTCGGCACCCATGCCCATGAGTTTGTCGTGGAGTGCGCCGGCGTCTTCGTATTCTTCGATGGCGCAGGACTCCTGGAAGAGGATCTTTCCTGTGTCGATCTGTTCGTCGAGCAGGAAGGTGGTGACGCCGGTGAACTTCTCGCCGTTGATGATGGCCCAGTTGATGGGGGCCGCGCCGCGGTATTGCGGCAACAGCGAAGCGTGAAGGTTGAAGGTGCCCATGGCGGGCATCTGCCAAACCTCCTTGGGCAGCATCCGGAAGGCGACTACCACGAAAAGGTTGGCTTTCAGTGCGGCGAGCTGTTCCAGGAACACGGGGTCCTTGAGCTTGGCGGGTTGCAGCACGGGGATGCCGTGTGCCACGGCGTATTGCTTGACGGCACTTTCGCGCAAGGCCATGCCGCGGCCAGCGGGCTTGTCTTCCGCAGTTACCACACCCACGACCGAATAGTCAGCCTGCAACAGCTTGTCGAGCGGTGCCACGGCAAAATCAGGCGTACCCATGTACACGATACGGACTTTGCCACCTCCCTTCCGGAACAGGTTGATGAAGCGGTGGTAACGCTTGGAAATCCACTTGCCGATGCGGCGGAAGAACTCCTTGTACATGTCCGGGTTGAAGAGCGAGGAGTCCTGGGTGGACTTGCGGGTGAGCAGGATGCTGATGGGCAGCAGGATGGCGGTCGAGATGAGCGTGCCTATCAAAGGAGGCAGCGACCCCTTGGCCAGTTTCCGTCCTATGATGTCGATGATGTAGTAGATCAGGTAGAAGAAGATGGAGATGATGACCGGCGCTCCGAGGCCTCCCTTCCGGATGATGGCGCCCAGGGGCGCACCCACGAAGAAGAACAGGAGGCAGGACAGCGACAGGGTGAACTTGAGGATCATCTCGATGTCGATCCTGCGGATCCGGGCCAAGGTGTATTTCGACTCGGTGAACAGCTGCTTGAACTGGTCCCGGCCCTGTTGTGCCTTTTCACTGGCCATCTGGTAAGTGCGTCGCGTCTGTTCCGGGTTCAGGGAACGGCGGAGGCTGTCGAGGTCGAGGCACGCGATGTATGCGGAATCGGGCCGGAGGGTATCGAGCTGGAACATGTACCGGAAGCCCATGGTGCTCATGAAGCGCGGGGTCTGCCGCATGACCAGCGTGTCGATATTCCGCGCGAGGGAGTCACGGTTCTCATGAAGCCGGGAAAGGCCGAGCGCCTTGATTTCATCGCCGAACCGGTCGTCGTCGGAACGTTGGAAGGTATAGTTGTCGAGGCGGATGATCAGCTGTTGCTCGTCAAACCGGGAGCGGATGAGGTTGAGCGAAGTGTCGCGGTAGTTCATCTTGTTTTCCTCGGTGTAGGAGCAGCCGCTGTAGAGGTCGAAGATCAGGTTCTGCTTGTCGGGCGTGATGACGATCTTTCCGCTGTCGGCGATGGTCACGTTCTCGTTGTTGCCGGAATTCGCCGTGTGGTCGTAGATGATCAGGTCGTACATCATCTCGGTTTCATCGTTGCGGTCGCTGATGCGGAGGATGTAGCCCTCGATGCCGTCGTAGAAGATGCCGGTCGGAATCTTGATCTCGTCCTTGGTGTTGCCGATGTCGGTCTTGAGCGTATAGACCTTATTGTAAGCGACAGGCACCAGCCGGTCGGCCGCGAAAAACGCGGCCACGGAGATCAGCACGGATATGCCGATCAGCGGCGTAAGGATGCGCATGAGCGAGATTCCGGCCGCTTTCATGGCCAGTAGCTCATTGCGTTCTCCCAGCCCGCCCATGGTCATGATGGAGGCCAGCAGGGTGGCCAGCGGAATGGCGTTGGGGAAGAGGGTGCAGGAAGCCCATCCCATGAATTCAAGGATGACGCCCACACCCAGGCCTTTGCCTGCCAACTCGTTGATGAACTGCCAGATGAACTGCATCGACAGCGAGAACACCACGATGAGGAAGACCGCGATGAACGGTCCGGCAAATTTCTTGAGCAGGTAAAGGTCGAGTTTCTTCATCCGTTATCGGGTGGCGGAAGCCGTCAATGAGTCAAGCGCTTCGGCGAGACCTGCAAGATTCCTGCCACCGGCCGTGGCGAGGCCGGGCTGTCCGCCGCCACCGCCCTGGATGTATTTTGCCGCTTCCTTGATGTCGGCCTGGGCGTTCTTGCCAGCTTTCACCAGGTCGGAGGAATACATGAGCAGCAGTTGCGGCTTGCCGTCCGATTCGTAGGCGGCCACGATGGCCAGGCCCTCTGTTTCGTTCTGCATCATGAGCGCGGCGTTGCGGAGCATCTGCGGATTGACGTGGCGTTGGACGACGATGAGCTTGCGGCCGTTTACCTCCTGGACCAGGCCGAGCAGGTCACGCTTGAGGACCACCGTCTTTTCGCGGACCACCTCTTCCATCTTCTTCTTGTAATCTTCGTTCTCGGCGAACATCTTCCGGATGGCCGCGGCCAGGTCGGGAGCATTGTTGAAAAAGGCTTTGGCGACACGCAGGGCGTTCTCCATGCCGTCCACCACGATTTCAGCCTCCGCACCCGTCGTGGCTTCGATGCGGCGCACGCCGGCCGCTACGGCCGATTCGGACGTGATCTTGAAGAAACCGATGGTGCCGGTGGCCCGGGTATGGCAGCCGCCGCAGAGTTCGACGCTGTCGCCGAATCGCACCACGCGTACGCGGTCGCCGTATTTCTCGCCGAAAAGGGCCATCGCACCTTCGGCACGCGCCTCTTCCATCGTGGCGTAGCGGTTCTCGTTCAACGGGAAGTTCTGGCGGATGAGCGTGTTCACGCGTTTCTCCACGGCGCTGATCTGTTCGTCGCTCAGTTTCTCGAAGTGCGAGAAGTCGAAGCGGAAGTAACGGTCGCCCACGAAGGAACCCTTCTGCTCTACATGTGTGCCGAGGATCTCCCGGAGCGCCTGGTGGAGCAGGTGGGTGCAGGTATGGTTGTTGGCCACCCGCTGACGGCGATCTGCGTCGACCGACAGGGTGAAGAGGGCCATGACGTCGGTCGGGATACGCTCGGCGATATGGATGGTCAGGTTGTTTTCCTTGATGGTGTTGAGGACCTTGACTACCTCGCCAGTAGAGGCGGTGATGGTGCCGGTGTCGCCTACCTCGCCGCCCATTTCCCCGTAGAAGGGGGTGCGGTCGAAGACCAGCTGGATGAGTTCCTTGTTCTTGGCCTTGACGGTGCGGTACTTCATCAGGTAGGCTTCGCTGGTGAGCGTGTCATAGCCCGTGAATTCGCAGCTGGTGAACGGATGGATCTCCACCCAGTCGCCGTTCTCCACGGCGGTGGCGTTGCGGGCGCGCTCTTTCTGCTTGTCGAGTTCCAGCCGGAAGCCCTCCATGTCGACGGAGTAGCCGTTTTCAGCGGCAATCAGTTCGGTCAGGTCGATGGGGAAGCCGTAGGTATCGTAGAGGGTGAAGGCGTCTACGCCGGCGATGATTTTCTGCGCGCGGCTCTTCTCCATGATCATCTCCATGAGCTTCATGCCCTTGTCGAGGGTACGGAGGAAGGCCTCTTCCTCTTCCCGGATGACCTTCTCGACGAGGCGCTGCTGCGCCACGAGTTCAGGATAGGCCTCGCCCATGTCGGAGATCAGCTGCGGCACCAGGCGGCAGAGGAAGGGTTCCTTCAGGCCGAGGAAGGTGTAGCCGTAGCGGACGGCACGGCGCAGGATGCGGCGGATGACATAGCCGGCCTTCACATTGCTGGGCAGCTGTCCGTCGGTGATGGAGAAGCTGATGGCGCGGATGTGGTCGGCAATCACGCGCATGGCCACGCCCACCTGTGTGTCAGGCTCATAGGCTACGCCGCTGAGCTTGGAGATGGCGCTGATCATGCCGGTGAAAACATCGGTGTCGTAGTTGCTCTTCTTGCCCTGGATGGCCATGCAGAGACGTTCCAGGCCCATGCCGGTATCCACATGCTTGGCGGGCAGTGACTCCAGCGAGCCGTTGGCCTTCCGGTTGAACTGCATGAAGACGAGGTTCCAGATCTCGATGACCAGGTGATGGCCTTGGTTCACCATCTGTTCGCCCGGGATGATGGCCCGTTCTTCATCGCTGCGCAGGTCGATGTGGATCTCGCTGCAGGGGCCGCAGGGACCGGTGTCGCCCATTTCCCAGAAATTGTCGTGCTTGTTGCCGTTCAGGACATGGTCGGCGGGGAGATACCGGAGCCAGTATTCGCGGGCTTCGTTGTCTGCTTCCAGCCCATCGGGCGCATAGCCTTCGAAGACCGTCGCGTAGAGCTTGTCCTTCGGCAACTTGTAGACTTCGGTGAGCAGTTCCCATGCCCATTCGATGGCTTCCTTCTTGAAGTAGTCGCCGAAGCTCCAGTTGCCGAGCATCTCGAACATGGTGTGGTGGTAGGTATCGTGGCCGACCTCTTCCAGGTCGTTATGCTTTCCGCTGACACGCAGACACTTCTGGCTGTCCGCCACCCGCTTTGCCTCTGCCGGTGCGTTGCCCAGGAAAATATCCTTGAACTGGTTCATGCCGGCATTGGTAAACATCAGCGTGGGGTCGTTCTTGACCACCATCGGGGCAGAGCGGACAATGGTATGTCCCTTCGTCGCAAAGAAGTCCGTGAAGGTCTTCCTGATCTCTTTGACTGTCATAGGTGCGTATTAATAGTAATTTGGCACAAAAATAGTCTTTTTCCGGCTAATTTTCCGTAATTTTGCAAGGATATAGTGATGAAAAGGCAGATGCCGGCCAAGATCCGATACATTTACAACGAACAGACGCAAGCCTATGAGATAGACAGGCGGACCGCCCGTGCCACCGTCTACAAGACGGGAGGCGTGCTGCTCTGCGGCTTGGTCTGCTTCCTGCTCTTTTATTTCCTGACACAGGAACGGGGAATCGATACCCCCAAGGCATTGCTGCTGGAACGGCAGAACCGTATCCTGGCCGAGCAGATCGGCTTGCTGGGAGAGCGCATGGAGGAGCAGGACGCCGTGCTGCTCGACTTGTCCCTGCGCGACAACCTGGTGTACCGGCCCGTGTTCGGCATGGAGGAGATTCCTCCGGAGGTGCGGAATGCCAGGTTGGGCAGTGAAGACCGCTATGCCGGCTATTTGGGACTGGACCATGCCGACCTGATGACGGCTGCCGCCCGGCGGGTGGACGGCCTCACCCGCAAGGCGTATGTGCAGACCCTCTCGTTCGACGAGGTGAAGGTCTATTCGAGCCGCGCAGGCGACATGGCATCCTGCATCCCGTCCATCTATCCGGTCAATCCCAAGACGGTGACGATAACCAGTCCGTTCGGCGCACGGTTCCATCCGGTGCGACAGACAATCATTTTCCATGAGGGTGTCGACTTGGCGGGACCGGCCGGACAACCGGTCTATGCCACGGGCGACGGAGTCGTGGAATCCACCCAGATCAATTTCTCGGGCTACGGCAATGTGATCGTCATCGACCACGGCTTCGGCTACAAGACCCGCTATGCCCACCTGAAGGAAATCAAGGTGACGGCCGGGCAGGTGGTAATCCGCGGCGACAAGATCGGCACGCTGGGCAACAGCGGTCTGTCCACCGGCCCGCACCTGCACTACGAGGTGATCTACCGCGGCGTGCAGATCAATCCCTGGAACTACCTGAACCCCGATATTTCTCCGGAAGAATACAACAAGATGGCGCGCAATGGTTAAGTATGTCTATGACGAGCGGAAAGGGGCCTTCGTGCCGAAGCGTGCCACGCTGAAGAGCGTGCTCTGGGCCATCGTGTGCTATACAGGCGCCATCCTGTTGGCTGCGGCCCTGTTCTACGTGGTCTTTGCGCTGGTCTTCAGCACGGACCGCGAGCGGATGCTGGAGCGCGAGCATCAGCTGCTGTCGGAGGAATATGCCTCCCTCACGGCACAGCTGGACCGGGTGGAAGGAACGGTCGGCAACCTGCAGGTACGGGACAGGGAAATCTACAAGGAACTGTTCGATGCGACGCCGCCCAATTATGTGATAGAGGCGCAGGATACGCTGCTGGTACGCAGCGCGGACCAGCAGCCGGTATCGGAAGACGACCTGATCTGGGATGCATACGCGCTTACCAACCGGGCGGAGTCCACGGCCTCACAGGTATCTCGCTGGTTGACCGAGATCGATACGCTGCTCAACGGACAGTCCTTCCAGCCTACGGCCATCCCGTCGATCATTCCGGTGAAGCCCTTCTCTCCGCTGCTGCAGACGGGAGCGTCGGTAGGCAAGAAGGTCACACCCTTCTACAAAACCATCCGGGAGCACACCGGCATCGACCTGGTGGTGCCCACCGGCACGCCGGTGCGTTGCAGCGCTGACGGCAAGGTGGTCAAGGTGGTCAAGACGGAAAAGGGGATGGGCAACCGTGTGACCGTAGCGCATAAAGACGGTTTGCAGACGTTGTATGCCCACATGAACACCATCAAGGTTTCAGAAGGACAAGTATTGAAGCAGGGCGACATCATCGGCACGGTAGGACAGAGCGGTTCCTGTTTCGCGCCTTGCCTGCATTACGAGGTGCTCCGCAACGGTTTCGTGCAGGACCCTGTGAACTATTTCTTCGCGGAGCTCGACCCTTCGACCTTCCGCGACATGATGGTCGTGGCGCTGACGACCGGTCAGTCAATGGATTAAGGCTATGGTACAGAAATTATACTACAAGATCGGCGAAGTGGCCGAGATGCTGGGAGAAGAAGTTTCCACGATCCGGTTCTGGTCGGACACCTTCCCCCGCTACGTTAAACCGGAACGCAATGCAAAGGGCAACCGGCTCTTCCATCCGGAAGACCTGGAGAACCTGCGGCTCATCCATTACCTCACCCGTGTCGAGGGCCTGACGCTTGACGGGGTGGAACGCAAGATGTCGGAAAACCGCGAGGGACTCGATCACAAGCGGAAGATAGTGGAGAAACTCTACGCTATCCGGACACAGCTGTCAGACATATATGAGAGCATTTAGTTATGAAGATCAAAGACATAACTGATGTCCTCGAGGCCTTTGCGCCGCTGCAGGAACAGGAACGCTGGGACAATGCGGGCCTGTGTATCGGCAATCCCGAAGAAGAAGTGCACGGGGTGCTGGTCGGATTTGACTGCACGCCCTCTCTCGTGGAGGAAGCCATCGCGCGCGGTGCCGACCTGATTGTCACGCACCATCCATTGATTTTCGGCGGCCTCAAGCACATCGATCCCGCGGATCCGGTGGGCCGGGCGGTGTACCTGGCCATCCGCCACGGCATCGCGGTGTATGCCGCCCATACCAATGCCGACAAGGCGGCGGGAGGCGTCAATACCCTGATGGCGCTGCGGCTGGGCCTGGAAAATGTCACACCGCTAGACGAGAGCGGGCTCGGCTATATCGGTACGCTGCCGGCGCCCATGGACGGGGCGGCATTCTGTGCTTGGGTGAAGGAGCGCTTCTCCCTCCGTGTGCTCCGCTGCTCGGCTCCCGTGGCCACTGTCCGGCGTGTGGCCACCAGTTGCGGAGCAGGGTCCGGTTTCGCCGAACAAGCCTTCGCGGCCGGTGCCGACGCCTTCGTGACGGGCGATGTGTCGTACCATCATTTCTTCGTCCCTGAGGGCCGCATGATCCTGGATATCGGTCATTTTGAGAGCGAGCAGGAGATTGTATCAAAGTTCGTTTCGGTACTTCGGGAAAAATTGCCTACCTTTGCAGTTTACACGACTACGCAAGAAAATAACAATCCGATATACTATTTTTAGTTAAGCTATGGCTACAAAAAAGAAGGTAAACAAGATCGTCACCCCGATCGACCAGCGCGAGACCTTCGTCTCCCTGCAGAAAAACATGGCCGACACCGATTCGATCGCGATGGAGCAGAAGCTCCATACGCTGTATCGTATCCAGCAGACCGACACCAAGATCGACAAGATCTACCTCCTGCGGGGCGAACTCCCGCTTGAGGTGCAGGACCTGGAAGACGAGATCGCCGGCCTGGAGACCCGTATCGCCAACACCAAGGCGGAGATCAAGGACATCGAGAAGGTCTGCGCGGAGCACAAGCACGTCATCGAGGAGAGCAAGCATCTGATTGCCAAATACGACGCCCAGCGCGACAACGTGAAGAACAACCGCGAGTACGAGTCCATCACCAAAGAGATCGAGTACCAGGATCTGGAGCAGCAGGTGGCTGCCAAGAAGATCCGTGAGAACGAGGCCCTGATCTCTGAGAAGAAGCAGGTGGTGGAGGATGCGCAGCAGGCCCTCGCCCAGCGCGAAGCCGACCTGGTGGAGAAGAAGAAAGAACTCGACACCATCATCGAAGAGACCGCCAAGGAAGAGGAAGCCCTCATCAAGGAGCGGGAGAACCTCGTGAACCAGATCGACGAGCGCATGATGGTGGCTTACACCAAGGTGCGCGCCAACGCCCACAACAAGCTGGCGGTGGTCACCGTGACCCGCGACGCCTGCGGCGGCTGCTTCAACAAGATTCCGCCCCAGCGCCGGCTCGACATCGAAGAGAGCAAGAAGATCATCGTCTGCGAATATTGCGGCCGTATCCTCGTCAGCTCCGCTTTCGACAAGGAGAACTAGTTTCCGTCCGCCATGGCCAAGAGCGACAAGCGCCAGCCGCGCGTGAACCTGGAGACGATCGCCGAGGATTTCGGCGGTCGCAAGCCGCCGCAGGCCATCGACATCGAAGAAGCGGTGCTCGGTGCGCTGCTGCTGGAGCCGGAGGTCGTCCCTGACATCCTGGACCAGCTGCAGCCCGACTGCTTCTACAAGGACATCCACAAGAAGATTTTCGAGGCCATCATCACCCTGTCGAGCCGCAACGACCCGGTCGACATCTTCTCCGTGTCGGACGAGTTGTCCAAGCGCGGCGAGCTCGAAGAGGTGGGCGGCATGGCCTATCTGAGCCAGCTTTCCACCAAGATCGGTGCGGCGGCCCATGTGGAATACCACACCAAGGTCCTGCTTCAGAAGTTCCTGCAGCGGGAGCTGATTTCCATCTCCTATGAGGTGCAGAAGGCGGCTTTCGACGACTCCCTTCCGGTCGACGACCTGATCGACACGGCCGAGGAACGGGTGTTCACCCTGGCCCAGCGCAATGTCCGCAGCGAGACCAAGCCCATCCTTTCGGTCATCAACCGGGCGGTGGAACAGATTGAAACCAACCAGAAGCGCGAGGACGGCCTCAGCGGTGTTCCCTCGGGCTATACCGGTATCGACCGCGTGACCTTCGGCTGGCAGGCCGCCGACCTGATCATCCTGGCGGCGCGTCCTTCCGTCGGTAAGACGGCCTTCGTGCTGACCATGGCCCGCAATATGGTGGTCGACCACCATGTGCCCGTAGCCTTCTTCTCCCTGGAGATGCCGGATACGCAGCTCGTGACCCGCCTGATGGTAAGCGAGACCGGACTTCCGTCCGACAAGTTGCGCGGCGCCCGGAAAATGACACCGGCCGAGTGGACCCAGCTCCACGACGGCCTGAACAACCTGTCCCGCGCCCCGATGTTCATCGACGATACGCCGTCGCTGTCCATCTACGAGTTCCGCTCCAAGGCGCGCCGGCTGGTCAACAAGCAGCACGTGAAGCTCATCATCATCGACTATCTGCAGCTGATGACGGGTCCGCCCGAGCTGAAAGGCATGCGTGAGCAGGAGGTGGCAGCCATCTCCCGTTCGCTGAAAGCCATTGCCAAGGAACTCAACGTGCCCATCATCGCCCTGTCGCAGCTCAACCGTTCGGTGGAGACACGCGGCGGCAACAAGCGTCCGCAACTCAGCGACCTGCGTGAATCGGGCGCTATCGAACAGGACGCCGACATCGTGATGTTCATCCACCGCCCCGAATTCCTGGGCGTGCAGGACGACCATGGCTTCCCCGGAGAAACCGACCTGATCATCGCCAAGCACCGTAACGGTGAGGTGTGCGACGTGAAGATGCGCTTCCTCTCCAACGAGGTGAAGTTCGTGGATTACAACGACCAGCCGTACGAGGCGCCCGAAAAGGCCTCGTACACGCAATCCCGGATGAACATGTTTCCGGCGAACGAAGATTTCTAAACATGGCCAAGGAACGCATCGAACACGAAGGCAAGGTAATCGCGGTTGACAAGGATTACATCTCCGTCGAAATCGTCAACAAGTCGGCCTGTGCCGCGTGTCATGCCAAGGCTGTCTGCGGCGCTTCCGACGAATCCATCAAGGTCGTCGAAGTGGCGCAGGACATCCTGACGCTCACCCAGGACTTCCAGGTGGGCGAAACGGTCAACGTGGTCATGAGTGCGGGCATGGGGACGCAGGCGGTCTGGTTCGCCTATGTGGTCCCCCTCATCGTGCTGATGGCTTCCGTCTTCGTCTTCTGGCTTTGCGGCGTCAGCGAGCTGATCATGGGTGTCGGATCCCTGGGCATCGTGGCACTCTACTATCTGGGCGTGTACCTCTTTAGAAACAAGATATCCAAAATATTTACTTTTTCTATAGAAAAACAACCTAAATGACTGGAACTATTCTTATTACAATTGCTTGCCTGGTGGCCCTCGGGCTGCTGTTCGCAGTTGTGCTCTACTTTGTGGCGCAAAAGTTCAAAGTAGAGGAGGATCCCCGCATCGCGACGGTCGAGTCGATTCTGCCGGGAGCGAACTGCGGCGGCTGCGGCCAGGCGGGCTGTCACGCATTCGCCGAGAATGTCGTGAAGGCCCCGGGCATGGATGGTTTCTTCTGCCCCGTGGGCGGCAATCCGGTGATGACCAAGATCGCCGAGGCGCTGGGCCGCGCGGTTGAGGAGAAGGCGCCCATGGTAGCGGTGGTCCGTTGCAACGGAACGCTGGCCAACCGCGCCCGGACCAACGAGTACGACGGCTATGCTTCCTGCAAGGTGATGGCCAACCTCTATGCGGGCGACACGGGCTGCAAGTTCGGTTGCCTGGGCAAGGGCGACTGTGAGGCGGCCTGTAAGTTCGGTGCCATCCACGTCGATCCGGAAAAAGGGGTCGCGGTCGTGGATGAAGAAAAATGTACGGCTTGCGGCGCCTGTGTGAAGGCCTGCCCGAAGAGCGTGATCGAACTCCGCGCCAAGGGACCCAAGAACCGTCGCGTTTTCGTGTCGTGCATCAACAAGGACAAGGGTGCCGTGGCCCGCAAGGCCTGCGGCGCTGCCTGCATCGGTTGTGGCAAATGCGCGAAGACCTGCCCGTTCGGCGCCATTACGGTCGAGAACAACGTGGCTTACATCGACTTTACCGTTTGCAAGATGTGCCGCAAGTGCGTCTCGGAATGCCCGACCGGCGCCATTCATGAAGTGAATTTCCCTCCCAAACCTGTAACCCCGAAGCCCAATGAAGAAAACGTTTAAGATCGGCGGCGTGCATCCGCACGACAACAAGATCTCCGCAGAAGCTGCGATCGAGATCTTCCCGGCCATCGAGACGGCCTATGTCTCCATGGCACAGCATCTGGGTGCGCCGGCTACCCCCGTCGTGGCCGTAGGCGACAAGGTGAAGGTGGGCCAGGTGATTGCCGAACCGTCAGGTTTCATCTCCGGATACGTGCATTCGCCGGTTTCCGGTACCGTCAAGGCGGTGGCCCCGCGGGCTGATATCGCCGGCAACCTGGTGCCGCATGTCGAAATCACGGTCGAAGGCGACGAGTGGATGGAAGACATCGACCGGAGCGAGACCATTGTCAAGGATATTCCCTATACGCCGGAAGAGATCATCGCCAAGGTGAAAGCGGCCGGCATCGTGGGCCTGGGCGGCGCTTCGTTCCCGACCCATGTGAAACTCGCCCCGCCGAAGGACAAGAAGGCCGAATGCCTCATCCTCAACGGCACGGAGTGCGAACCTTATCTGACTTCTGACGACCGCATCATGCGCGAGCGCCCTGAGGAAATCCTCATCGGCGGCGCCATCATGATGAAGGCCCTCGGCGTGACCCGCGGCTATGTGGGCATCGAGGAGAACAAGCCTGCGGCCATCGCTTCGATGTCGAAGGCTGCCGAAGCTTTCCCGCAGATCCAGGTAGTGACGCTCAAGAAACGTTATCCGCAGGGCGGTGAAAAGCAGCTGATCGATGCGGTCATCGGCCGTCAGGTCCCTTCCGGCGCCCTGCCGATCGATACCGGCGCCGTGGTGCAGAACGTGGGTACCTCGCTGGCCGTCTATGAGGCGGTGCAGAAGAACAAACCCTTGATTGACAACGTCATCACCGTTACCGGCAGCTGCCTCTCCGTGCAGCACAACTACAAGGTCCGCATCGGCACCCCGATGTCGAAGATCCTCGAAGTGGCGGGCGGACTGCCTGAGAATGCCGCCAAGGTCATCAGCGGCGGCCCGATGATGGGCCGTGCCATCGCCAACATCGATGCGGCGACGGTCAAGGCCAACGGTGCCATCCTCATCCTTACGGACAAAGAGACGCGTCGCGGTCCCGAATCCAGTTGCATCCGCTGTTCCAAGTGCGCCTCGGCCTGCCCGATGGGCCTGGAACCGTGGCTGCTCAACAAGCTCAGCCGGGCCGGCGGACGCTACGACGAGCTGGAGGCCGAGCGTGTCTTCGACTGCATCGAATGCGGCTGCTGCAGTTTTACCTGCCCGGCCGGCATTCCGCTGCTCGACATGATCCGCATCAGCAAGGCGGAAGTTATGAAGATTATGCGTAGCAGACCTAAAAAATAGACGACCGATGAACAAACTTATCGTATCTCCTTCTCCCCATACCCATGGACGCGAGAGTACGCAGTCGCTCATGCGCGACGTGCTCATCGCCCTGGCGCCGGCGATGCTGGTGTCCATCCTGGCCAGCGGCTGGTCGGCGCTGGTCCTGATTCTCGTGGGTGCTGCAGCTTGCGTGCTGACGGAATACCTGATCCAGAAATACCTGCTCAAGCGCCCGGTGACGGTCAGCGACCTGTCGGCCGTCGTCACGGGCTGTCTGCTCGCGCTCAACCTGCCCCCGAATTCCCCGTGGTGGCTCATCGTGGTGGGTTCCATCGTGGCTATCGGTGTGGCTAAAATGACCTTTGGCGGTCTCGGACAGAATATCTTCAACCCGGCGCTGGTGGGTCGTGTATTCCTGCTGGTATCCTTCCCGGTGCTGATGACTTCCTGGGGCGATTCCGGCTCGATGTTCGGCCTGTTCGACGCGTTTTCCGGCGCAACGCCCCTGGGCGCTGTCAAGGAAGGACTCAAGAATGGCCTTACGCTTTCCCAGATGCAGGCCGACGACCTGACCCTCAGCCAGCAGCTCTTCTTCAAGATGGGCGGTTCTGCGGGTGAGCTCTCTGCAGGCGCCCTGATCCTGGGCTTCATCTACCTGCTCTGCCGCCGGGTGATCAAGGCTACCATTCCGGTCACGATCATCTGCACGGTGTTCGTTGTGTCGGCGATCTTCCATTTTGCCAATCCCGAGCGCTTCACGGGTCCGCTTTTCAACATCTTCACGGGCGGTCTGCTGCTGGGTGCCATCTTCATGGCTACCGACTACGTGACCTCGCCGATGACGACGAAGGGCCAGATCATCTTCGGTATCGGCATCGGTGTCATCACGGTCTTCGTCCGCTACTTCGGTTCCTATCCGGAAGGCGTTTCCTTCGCGATCCTGATCATGAACTGTACAGTTCCCTTGCTTAACAAATATTGCAAACCGCGCCGGTTTGGGGAGGTCAAGAAATAATGGCGACAAAATCTACATTCGGCAATATGGTGCTGGTGCTTTCCGGCATCTGCCTGGTCTGCTCGGCGTTGCTGGGTACCGTCTATGCGGTGACCAAGGCTCCGATCGAGGCTTCTGAACTGGCCAAGGTGAATGCGGCTATCGCGGCGGTCACCCCGGCGTTCGACAACGTTCCGTCGGAAGATGTCCGTACGGACGGCGCGGCCCAGATCTACACTTCCCGCAACGGCGGGGAAGTGGTGGGATACGCCATCAAGGTGGGTGTCGGCGGTTTCGGCGGCACGATCCAGATGATGGTGGGCTTCACCCCCGACGGCACCATCTACAATACATCCGTCATCTCGCACTCGGAGACCCCGGGCCTCGGAGCGAAGATTGTGGATGAGAACTGTGCACCGCGCATGCAGGTGAAGGGCAAGAATCCGGCGACGTCCAATCTCACCGTCTCGAAAGACGGCGGCGATATCGACGCCATCACTGCTTCGACCATCACCTCGCGGGCTTTCCTCAAAGGCGTGAACATCGCCTACGAGGTGTTCGAGAACAATTGTGCAACTTCTAATCCTGACAGCCATGAGCAAGAATAGCAAACTGCAGCTGATTGTCGACGGCATTGTCAAGAACAACCCGACTTTCGTCCTCGTCCTGGGTATGTGCCCGACGCTGGGTACCACTACCTCGGCCATCAACGGTTTGGGCATGGGTCTGGCGACGATGATCGTGCTGATCCTCTCCAATATCACCATCTCGGCCATTTCGAAAATCATTCCCGACAAAGTGCGCATCCCGTGCTACATCGTGGTGATCGCGTCGTTCGTGACCATCGTGCAGCTCCTGCTGCAGGCCTATGTGCCGGTGCTCTACGATTCCCTGGGCATCTTCCTGCCGCTGATCGTGGTGAACTGCGTCATCCTCGGTCGTGCCGAAGCGTTTGCCAACAAGAATACGGTGGGCGACTCCGCACTTGACGGCATCGGTATCGGCCTGGGCTTCACCATCGCCCTGACGTGCGTCGGACTCGTCCGCGAGATCCTCGGCAGCGGCTCGGCATTCGGCTGGAAGTTCATCGCCGGCGACGGCATGCTGGCCTTCGTGCTGGCTCCGGGCGCCTTCATCGTACTTGCGTACTTGATGGTCATTTTCAGAAAGGTTACTAAACAGGCTTAACTATGGAAATCATACTGATATTCGTATCGGCGATCTTCGTCAACAATGTAGTCCTGAGCCAGTTCCTGGGCGTCTGCCCCTTCCTGGGCGTTTCCAAGAAGGTCGGAACGGCCATGGGCATGACGGCAGCGGTCACGTTCGTAATCGCCATCGCCACGCTGGTGACTTACCTGCTGCAGAAATTTGTGCTGGTGCCTTTCAACCTGGAGTTCCTGCAGACCGTAAGCTTCATCCTGGTCATTGCTTCGCTCGTGCAGATGGTCGAGATCATCATCAAGAAGATCAGCCCGTCGCTCTACCAGGCACTGGGTATCTTCCTGCCGCTGATCACTACCAACTGCGTGGTGTTGGGTGTGGCTATCCAGGTGGTGTCCAATGAATATGATTTCGGCTTTGCCGACGGCGCCCGTATGCTGGGCCTCGGCGAGTCGCTGCTCTTCGCCATCGCCACGGCCATCGGTTACGGCCTGGCGCTGATCCTCTTCGCCGGCATCCGGGAACAGCTCGAACTGAGCAATGTGCCCAAGGCTTTCAAGGGTGTTCCCATCGCCCTGCTGACCGCCGGCATCATGGCCCTTGCCTTCATGGGCTTCTCCGGCATGGTATAATGAACCAGAAGCCGCTTACATTGACAGGGATTGAGGCGCTTCTCCGGGCCGGACAGCTCGAGGAAGCGCATCAGTCGCTGCGCGATTATGTGAAGCGGGATCCCGGCGACGCACAGGGCTGGTACATGCTGGGCAACCTCTACCGGCGCCAGCAACTCTGGGGTGATGCCATCAACCATCTGAACCGGGCCAAGCTGCTCGATCCCGACGGTCCCGCCGATGCCGCTATCGAGTCCATCTACGATATCCTCCGGTTCGTCAATAAAGACTTGATGAACCCGTAGCCGTGCAGCAAGAAAAATGCCCTCAGCGATTGCTGAGGGCTTTTTTTGTGTCTGTACGGGCGTTACCAGCGATTGAGCGGCATGCCGTTCATCATCATCTTCACCTGGAGGCGGGTATCTTCGATCACTTGCTCATTCTCCACGTCGCTGAGGACCTTGTCAATGAGTTTCACGATGACGGGCATGTCCTTTTCGACGAGGCCGCGGGAAGTGACGGCAGGCGTACCTACGCGCAGACCGGAGGTCTGGAAGGGACTGCGGCTGTCGAACGGCACCATGTTCTTGTTGACGGTGATGCCGGCGCGGACGAGGGCCTTCTCGGCCACCTTGCCGGTGAGGTCGGGGAACTTCGGGCGAAGGTCGATCAGCATCAGGTGGTTGTCGGTACCGCCGGAAACGATGAAGTAACCCTTCTTGATGAACGCCTCGGCAAGGGCTTTCGCGTTCTTCTGGACCTGGATCTGGTAGTCGCGGAATCCGGGCTGCAGCGCCTCATAGAAGGCTACGGCTTTCGCGGCGATGCAGTGTTCGAGCGGACCGCCCTGGATGCCCGGGAAGACGGCGGAGTTGATCAGCGCGCTCATCTTCTTGATCTCGCCCTTCGGCGTGGTGAGGCCCCACGGATTGTCGAAATCCTTGCCCATGAGGATGACGCCGCCACGCGGGCCGCGGAGGGTCTTGTGCGTGGTCGAGGTCACGATGTGTGCATACTTCACCGGATTCTTCAGCAGGCCGGCAGCGATCAGGCCGGCGGGATGCGCCATATCCACCATGAAGATGGCACCCACCTCATCGGCGATGGCACGCATACGCTCCCAATCCCATTCACGGGAATAGGCCGAGGCGCCGCCGATGATAAGCTTCGGCTTGAATTCACGCGCCTTGCGCTCCATGTCGTCATAATCCACCAAACCCGTCTCTTTGTTGAGCTGATAGCCGATAGCATGATACAACTTGCCCGACATGTTGACCGGAGAACCGTGGGTCAGATGGCCACCATGCGCCAGGTCGAGTCCCATGAACGTATCGCCGGGCTTCAGGCAAGTGAAGAACACCGCCATGTTGGCCTGGGCGCCGGAGTGTGGCTGGACGTTGGCATATTCAGCATCGAAGAGCTTGCAGAGGCGGTCGATGGCCAGCTGCTCGATCTGGTCGACGACTTCGCAACCGCCGTAGTAGCGTGCGCCGGGGTAGCCCTCCGCATATTTGTTGGTGCAAACGCTGCCCAACGCTTCGAGCACTTGCTTGCTGACGAAGTTTTCAGAAGCGATGAGTTCGAGGCCTTCGCTCTGGCGATCCTCTTCCTTGCGGATCAGGTCGGATATCTGAACGTCTTGTTTCATCTTCTAATTCTAAGAATAATAATGGTGGATGGTCCGTGAAGTGATGAATATACAAAGATAAAACATTTTCCTATATTTGCCTCGTCAATTATCGCTTTATGTTTCGAAAACTTTTGAATAGCGAATTGGGACGCATCAGCACCGAACAATACAAGGAAGTGGAGAAATCCCCCTTGGTCGTGGTTCTCGACAACGTGCGCAGCCAGCATAATATCGGCTCGGCCTTCCGCACCTGCGACGCCTTCCGCATCGGGAAGCTCTTTTTGTGCGGCATCTCCGCCACGCCCCCCTCGCCGGAAATCCACAAGGCTGCCCTCGGCGCCGAATTCAGCGTGGATTGGGAACATTTCGATACGGCGCTGGAAGCGGTGGCACAGCTGCGAGAATCGGGCTATACCGTGGTCAGCGTGGAGCAGGCGGAAGGGGCGACGCAACTGCAGGACTTCCAGCCGGATCCGGATCGTCGCTACGCGCTGGTTTTCGGCAATGAGGTGAAAGGGGTCGCGCAGGATGTAGTGGACGCGTCGGACCTGTGCCTCGAGATCCCGCAATTCGGCACCAAGCACTCGCTCAATGTGTCGGTTTCCATCGGTATCGTCCTTTGGAACATTATTTTGAACAATCTAAGATAATTTTACTATCTTTGCAGTCCCATTTCGGGAACTCGGGAAGTGGCGCAGTTGGCTAGCGCGCTGCGTTCGGGACGCAGAGGTCGGGTGTTCGAGTCACCTCTTCCCGACAAAAAAGCCCTCAGCAATCGCTGGGG
>Ga0265298_10001630_pt1 | contig 33026 bp, 50 predicted proteins | sample AusTroGonzalo_MG_3_FD_193486 | JGI IMG/M metagenome (GOLD analysis project Ga0265298, IMG submission 193486) | Bovine rumen microbial communities from tropical cattle in Woodstock, Queensland, Australia - Gonzalo_01 | ecosystem: Host-associated > Mammals > Digestive system > Stomach > Rumen ... | reverse complement strand
AGATACCGGAGGGAGACCTCACCTTCAAGGCGAAATCCACGATTGACCTCACCTTGGAGATGGATCTCCAGGTGGTCAACCTGGATGTGTCCGCCCTCTACCTCCATTTGGCGGTGATAGTGCCGGATGGATGCCCGGTGGGTGAATACGAATACTCCGTGCAGGTGGGAGATCAGATCCTCTCAACGGGACTCCTCGTTGTGGGCGAGCTGAACAAGCCGAGTGAATACGAAAAAACCATACAATATGAGCAATACGAAGCCTGACGGGAGGGTGACCGGGAGTTTCCGATTCGCTGCCATTGACCAATATGTGGAGACCTATGTGGTGTCTCCCAAGGAGACCATCCTCACGGGGAAGGATATGGTGCAATGGGGTGACGGCAACGCATATCCGGACTATCTCCTTGAACTCTACAAGTCCGTGCCGACACTCCAGGCAATCATCAACGGCAATGTTGACTTCATCACGGGTGATGAGGTGACCATCGTGCCGTTGAACGAGACTCTCCCTGCGGGATTTATGAATCATTCCGGTGAGACCATCCGGGAGCAGGTGCGGTGCATCGCAAAGGACTTTGAGATCTACGGAGGCTTCTGCCTCCAGGTAGTGAGGGATCTTGTCGGACGGATAGCCGAGGTGCATTATATTGATATGCGTTTCATCCGCACGAACAAGGAGGGTGATGTGTTCTACTACTGCGAGGATTGGAACAAGCGGGGCAAGAAGGATGTCATCACCTATCCGGCATATATGCACATCCCCAATTGGGATGCCCTTACCGATGAGCAGAAGAATGCGAACGCATCCTCCATCGTTTTCGTGAAGGATGTCCACACCCAGGTCTATCCCGCACCCCGGTATGGTGCTGCGGTCAAGGCTTGCGAGATTGAGAGGATGATAGATGATTTCCACATTTCGGATGTCAACAATCACTTCGTTTCCTCCGCCATCATCAACTTCAACAACGGAGAGCCTTCCCAGGAGATGAAGGATGAGGTGGAGAATGAAATCAACGAGAAATTCTGCGGGGCGAAGAACGGAGGGCGGATTATGGTCTCCTGGAATCCGAACAAGGAGTCCGCAACGGACATCATCGAATTCAAGGTTGAGGACTTCGGTGAGAGGTACAAGGCACTCTCCGAGCATTCCCGTCAGCAGATATTCACATCCTTCCGGGCGAATCCGAATCTCTTCGGCATCCCCACCGAGGGCAACGGCTTCGCAAACGAGCAGTATGAAGAGTCCTTCCGGCTCTACAACCGAACGCAGATCCGCCCCATCCAAAGGCTCATCTGCGACACCTACGATTGGATCTACGGGCAGGTCGGTGTGCTGAACATCACCCCGTTCTCCCTGGACGGCACGAACGAGCAAAAAGTGAACTGATATGGCAGAGATACTCCTTTCTTCCGAGAAATTCATCAAGGAGACCACGAATGTCTCCGAAAACCTCTCCGGGAAATACCTCCTGCCCTCGCTCCGTGAAGCACAGGAGATCGGCTTGAAGGGCATCCTCGGTGACTGCCTCCTCGCCAGGCTCAAGCAGCTTGTCAAAGACGGGGAGATCAACCAGGAGGACAACACCGCATACAAGGATCTCCTTGACCGATGCCAATACTACCTCGCATATCAGACCATCGTGGAGGTGGTGGAGAGGGTGTCCTACAAGGTGGTCAACTTCGGTGTCGCAAAGACCACCGATGAGAATCTCCAGGTGGCAACCCAGGACGAGATAGCCAAGCAGAAATACTTCTACCAGGCGAAGGCGGACAACTACTGCCTCGACCTGCAGAACTTCCTCCTCAACAACCGCACCGCCTATCCGGAGCTGAAGGCTTGCGACTGCAACCGCATCCAGGCTAACCTCAAGTCCGCAGCATCCTGCGGAATATTCCTTGGCGGAGCCAGGGGAAGAAAGACAAGGAGATAGCACTATGACATTGGCAGAGGTCATCAAGATGATTGAGGCAGTTGCATCCAAGCAGCCGTCCGTCAATATGATTGTCCGCAACGATGTGTTCCGGCTCAACGAGAAGGCGGATGCGAAATACGGGGTGTTCGCCTGGTTGCAGGGGCAACACTCATCGTTGTCCTCCTCATCGTACATTGACTTTACCTTCACCTTCTTCTATGTTGACCGCCTAAAGGATGACAAGTCCAACGAGGTGGAGATTCAGTCAACGGGCATCCAAACCCTCAACAACATCATCCGTGTCCTGGATGAATACGATCTAGTGGCGGAGGCAACCTATGTGTTCAATGTGTTCAACCAAAGATTCGCAGACCTATGTGCCGGGGTGTACTGCAATGTCACCCTCTCCGTCCCGATGACGGGTGCTTGCCCGGAATTCTTCAACGAATTCTCTCCCCTGGACTTCAACGATGACTTTTTAGTTTACTGATACCTACAAACCGCTAAAACGAACTGATCAATGGAAGAGACCTGGATTGCCGTACTGACGGGTGCAATTGCCACCTTCGTTTCATCCTTCACCACCTGGTTTTTCACCAAGAGGAAATACAACTCCGAGGTGGATGCCAACCTCATCACCAATATGCAGGAGAGCCTTGAATTCTACAAGACTCTCGCAGATGACAACAAGGCGAGGCTTGAGGAGGTGCTTCGTGAGAATGCGGAACTCCGGAAGGAGATCTCCGACCTCCGGGTGCAGGTTGACAACCTCACCTCCACCCTTGCAAACTACGGCTTGCAGAAACTCATCGAAGAGAAATGAAGGTCTTGATAGATGCGGGACACGGGATTGACACTCCGGGGAAGCGGTCTCCGGACGGCAGATTCCGTGAATACAAGTGGAACAGGGAGGTGGCGGACATCCTCCTGGACAACCTCATATCCAGGGGCATTGATGCGGAACTCGTTGTCAAGGAGACCAATGACATCCCTCTCAAGACACGGGCAATGCGGGTGAACAAGGTCTGCACCGCCCTGGGAGCATTGAATGTGATCCTTGTATCCATCCACGCAAACGCAGCCGGGAACGGGAGCAAGTGGATGAACGCAAAGGGATGGTCTTGCTACACCTCCAAGGGCATCACCAGGGCGGACAAACTCTCCGAATGCCTCTACGATTGGTTTGAGGACACCTTCCCCGGCAGGAAGATCCGGAAGGATATGTCGGACGGAGACCGGGACTGGGAGGAGAACTTCTACCTCCTCTCCAAGACCAAATGCCCTGCGGTGCTTCTTGAAAATTTTTTCTACGATAACAAGGAGGAAATGGAGTGGTTGATCCAGGAGCAGACCAAGATATGGATTGCCTACGCAGCCACTATGGGCATCCTCAAGTTCATCGCAACGAGATGAAGGCGAAGGAGGTCATATTTCTCCTCATCCTTTTGCTCGGACTCGGTGCGACCTGCTTCTTCGCAGGAAGGATTACCGCCAAAAAGGGCGGAGAATCCCCTATCGTTGAGAGGGTGGACACATTGGTCATCCGTGACACGATAGTCTCCTACAAGCCGGAATACATCACAAGGCGGGTGGTTGACACCACCTTCGTCCCGGTCACGGAATACATCGAACGGAATGATACCATCTATGCCGTCCTTGAGAGGGAGCAGGTGGTGTGGGAGGACTCCCTCGCACGGGTGTACGCATCCGGCATCAACCCGGAGGTTGACTCGGTGTTCCACTACCGGACGGAGAGGGTGATAAACCACATCGTCCCGGTGAAGGTGCAGTCCCGGTGGGGACTCGGTGTCCAAGGCGGTGTCGGCTTCGGAAAGGACGGGGTGACACCCTATGTCGGTGTCGGGGTGTCCTACAACATCCTCTCCTGGTAGATTTACGAAAAGGGGCATTTTTCTATCTCAAGGAAAACGAAGATACGATGAGCCAATATTCAGCTATCAAGGCAGCAACCAATGCCTACATCAAGAGCAACGGGATGCGGGAGATTACGGGTGCGATTCTGAACTCCGTGATGATCGCAACCATCAATGCCCTCGGCAAGTATTATCAGTTCGCAGGTGTCGCAGACCGGGACACCGATCCCGGCTCTCCGGATGAGAATGTCATCTACATCACCGGGACAACGGGGACTTACACCAATTTCGGTGGCATCGTTGTCAATGCCGGGGAGATGGCTCTCCTCAAGTGGGACGGGACTTGGACGAAGCAGGTCATCAAGATCGTACCGGAATCCACCTCGCAGCTCCTCAACGATTCCGGCTTCATCAACAATGCGGTGGGCAACCTCCTCAACTACTACCTCAAGAGCGAGACCTACACCAAGGGGCAGGTGGATGATCTGATCGCAGCCGTGCATCAGTTTGAATTCGTTGTGGCGGACACCCTTCCCACCGCATCTGCCGACACGATGTACAAGATCTATCTCATCCCTGCATCCGGCTCGGAGGAGGACAACTACAAGGATGAATATGTGACCATCCTGGAGGAGGGAGTCTATTCCTGGGAGAAGATTGGAACAACTGCGGTGGATCTCTCGGACTATCCCACCAACGAGCAGATGGCACAGGCAATTGATGATGCCATCGCAGCCTACATCTCCTCCATTGATGCATCGGTGGACTCCAATGTCGGCACTCCCTCGGTGGATGTGTCCTACTCCTCCGGAGTCTTGACATTGGCTTTCCACAACCTCAAGGGTGTGCAGGGTGATCCGGGTGTGCAAGGGCCTCCGGGTGTGACCTCGGTTTCGGCATCGGTTGACAACAACACCGGAGTCCCTTCGGTGGAGGCATCCGTCAGCGGTGGTGTGCTTACCTTGACCTTTCACAACCTCAAGGGTGTCCAGGGAGACACCGGATCATCCGTTGCCTATCCCTTCACCCTGGTCAACAACACTACAACCGATGATGCTACACAGGCATTGACGGCTGCGATGGGCAAGTACCTCCAGGATCAAATCGGTCAGTTAGAGGCCGAAGTGCATAACTTGTCGGGCAAGTATTACGGGGTGTTCGAGGATTCCCTTTCACTCCCGGAAGGGGATGCACCCGGTTACGCCTTCGTGGGGACTGAAAGTCCGTTCGCAATCTACAACTTCGATGGCGAGGAATGGGCCGATAGCGGTGCAACCGTAGATGGAATACAGGGCGAGCCGGGTGTCGGTTTCGCCTCGGTTTCAACTCCCACCCCGGCGGACGGTACGGCAACCATCACCCTGTCCAACGGGGACACCATCACCCTGGACTTGAATCACAACCACGCCGCCTATCCGAAATACTATCTATGTGCTGACGAGGCCGAATACACGGCCATCACCACGAAGGATTCTTCCACCCTCTACTTAATCCCGGAATCGTAATGTCCTACCTCGGAACCACCAAAATAGGAAAGATGTATCTCGGTAGCACCGAGATTGGAAAGGCGTACCTGGGGAATACACTTGTATTCCAAAATGGTGGCTCACCAACTCCGCCGACACCTTCCGCAATCCCATATATACGGGGCGGTGCTGGCGGCTCATACATTGATACCGGGATAACCCCGGACAATACCGTCAAGGTCATTGTGTGGGCGAGAAATCTAAATCCGGGTGTCGGTACGATGTGGCTTTTCGGCTCACGGAACGCAAATGTGGACAAATCGTTCACGGTATCAGTACAAAGCGGAACGCTGACGGGCGGGATTAGGGTTGGTTTTGGTGACGCAAATTTCGATGTGGCGGACAAGTTCACCCTGTTGTCCAACTATCACAAATACGAATTGGACGGGAATGTGTTCAAGGTGGACGATACCGTTGTCACAACGGCTACAAGTGCGACATTCTCCAACTCTCACAACATACACCTTTTCGGTATAAACAACGGTGGCTCTCACGCATCCCCGGCCCAACCGATAGACATTTGTGCCGCACAAATCTACAAGAACGGGGTGTTAGTCCGTGACTATACGGCGGTGAACTATCCGTCCGTTGGTTTCTACGATGCGGTAAGCGAAACCGTATTCACGAACGCCGGGAATGATTCCTTCACCTACGGAACATTCGATATGACGGGTTACACACCTTTGGAGTATGTGGAATGCACGGCCACGGCCTATTTCGACACAAGCATTTACGGCTCTTACAACTTGCCAATCGTGGCAAAGTTCCGACCGGGTGGAACAACTGCGGCCTTCCGAAATCTGCTCGGTGCGAGAACTTCGTCAAGTTCCGGGCGGTGCGAGTTTCAAATCGGCAACTCCACCGACCTGAACAAGACTTACGCCTTCAACTACCAGACCGCATCGAATATGGTGTACCAATCCGCATCGCAGACGGGAAACGATTTGGTTTGGACGAAAAGCGACAATGTTTCCACCCTCTACAAGAACGGGACACAACTCGGAACGAAAACGGGTGCGACCGGGACTTCCTTCACCACATCATACACAATGTATATCGGAGCGATGAACAACGCCGGAAGTGTTGTAAATGGTTTTCTTGGGCGTTTGTATCATATTGGTTTCGGTGCATCGGCGAACTATGTCCCTATGTCTTACAACGGCGTGGCCGGATTCTATGACACATACAATGACACCTTCCACGCCTCGGCATCTGCAAATCCTTTCGTAGCGGGAACAACTCTTTAATTTGATAGAATATGGCAAACTATCCTGTATATCCTTTCGGCCCGGACGGAACACTCCCCGCCGGGGTTGCAATCGTTAATGACCTCATAACGGGCGGGGCAGACAAGGCCCTATCCGCACAACAGGGAAAGGTGATTGGGGACTACCTTTTCACATCTTACATCCCCGTCAATCTTTCGGCCCTCACCCTTCACTCTTACAGTCTTGGTGACAACTCGGTGGAGAACAAGCGGTGGACGGTTTCGACCGCAAGGCACTACGCCATCCCGGTCACGCCTGGAACGAAACTCCAAATCACCGTCACTTCCACCGAAACAACGGGCGGTTTCTACGGATTCTTCACGGCCTATGATGTCCCTACGGCCAACAATTCCCCGGTCTATTATGTCCAGGACACAACCCGCCGTTGGCTGAACAACGGAACTCTCGTTGTAATCGTCCCGGAAACGGCGGCGTATCTCATCATCTGCACGAAGGATGGCTCGGCACACAATAGCACCTGGACGGTTTCGGAGGTACACGATAAGGAGATAGACGGGGACTTCATCCCCACAACCGACATCGTGGACGATTTGACCACGGGCGGGAGTGCCAAGGTTTTATCCGCAGAACAGGGTAAAGTCCTCGCAGAAATGATAGAGGACGGACAACTGATTCCTTCCGGCCTCACGCAGTACGCATACACGGGTGCAAGGGTAAGGATTGATACGGAAACCCACCATATAGCGAGGCAGACGGTGGCAACAATCGCATCAAAGACCTGTCAGGGCGGGGCGTGTTACGGTGACTACCTGTTCCTTTTCACGGAGGGCAACGATACCTGTTGGTTGTTCAACCTTCGGACGAACACCCTCGTCCAAACCATATCAATCCCGGCTGAACAAAGGGGATTCGTCAGCACCTGCCATTGTAACACGGTGAACTTCGGAACGAAGAAATACGATGCGGGAGATTCATTCCCCTTGCTCTATGTTTCTACGGGTTATTCGGAAGGCGGTTATACGGGTGCGTTGGTTTACCGTGTCACGGAATCCGGCGGGACATATTCGCTTACTCTCGTCCAAACATTGAAGATGCCGACATCTCCGAGTTCGTGGACGGAGTTCGTAATCGGCGAAAACAACGATTGCTATATCTGCTACACCGCAGTACGAAAGATTTACCGGATGAATCTTCCGTCCGTTTCCGATGGTGACCTTACATTTAACCTTGACGATGCGATAGAGGTGTATCGGTTCACTCCGCAACCGTTCACTTCGTCTAACCAAAACCGCATCTATTACAGGGGCAAGATGTATGTTGTTTCCGGGAGTGCCGGGGCGGGATTGCTTTTTGTCCTCAATATGGCTACACAAGAGAGGGAAACGGTTATCAGTCTTGCGGATATGGGAATCAATTCCGAGCCGGAAACCTGTTTCCTTTGGGATGGCCACCTCTGCGTTGCTTTCCGTAGCAATTCCGGTGTTGTTGCCCTATATTTCGACTAACTCCGGCCCTAATTGATTGAGTGCAAAATAAGCACATCAAAATATGCTTAATTTGCAAACGGCAGATAACGAACTAAATGACAAGGAGTTACGAGCGTAAAATAAGTTACATTCGGCCCTAATTGACTGCGTTATGAAATGTAAACATTGCAAAAAATTCTTGCCACCTGATTGGTGCGACAAGTTTGACATCACAACCGATCCGGATAAAGAATGTGATGGATGCCCGGAAGCAACCCCTGCAAAGAATGCAAGGGTGAGGACTAATCTTCGTACTGTGGGACAACTCGTCCAAGAGTATTACGACAAGCACGGATGTCCAACCAATGAGGCAGAGTTCAACGATATGGCCCGGCATTTCTATATCCAGGGATTCAACAACGGAGCATTGGAAGAAAATAGGAAGTGGACTGCTTCCGGCCCTAATTGACTGACTTATGGATCGGTGGTTTGTGTACGGGATCACCGATTCTTTATGACCTGGGAGGCAGCTTCCAGGTTTTTTCGCACATTTTTGATAAAATGTATTGTTTTTTCAAAATAAAGTGTTACCTTTGCTTTCGGAAACCCAATTAAACTTTATACGATTATGACACGGAACATCATTGAAAAGATTGCCAAGGCGAAGAAAATTAACCTGGATTGGTACGATCACATCATTGGCTACATCAACGAGAACTACACCAAGGTGTTCATCACCTTCGCCACCCTTGAGGTTCTTCCCGGTTGCCGGATGTACTGCAACAAGAAAACCATCACCCTTTCCCTGTGTGCGATTCAGAAGCGAGAGGAGAACGAATGGGAATACACCACCCAGGGATGGGAGAGAATCGAAAACATTAAGTAACTAACCAGGGGAGGGCAACCTCCCCACAAAGACTTTATACGATATGAACACGATTGAAACTATCCGAGCCGAGATTGAAAGGCGAAAGAACACGGCTGAAACCATCCGTGAGAGGAATATTTGCATTGACATCCTTTCCTTCCTTGACACCCTCCAAGAAAAATCGGGAAACCCGATTAATCCCGTTCTCCAAGACTTTCCCACAACGGATGAGGAAATGCAACACTTCCTTGCTACGCATAAACCCGTACAAGTCCCCGACAAGTATAAGACACCCGATTTTATCTTCCAAGAGCAACCCGTCTGCGATTGGTTGGAGAATGCTTCGGAGAAATACGCAACGATGCACCCTGCTTGTTTTAAAAAGGTTATTTCCGAGACTTTCAAAGCCGGGGCAACCTGGCAGAAAGAACACGATGCGGTCAAAGTGAGCGATGATTTGGAGGAGGCAGCCGAAAACTATGCCTATGGAGAATCCGATGACAAGTATAAGGGATTCCTTGATGGTGCAACTTGGCAGAAGGAGCAGATGATGAGGGGTTGGAAGGAAATGTGGTCGCAAATTGTTTCAACATACAACTCTTTAAAGGAGGACAAGATATGAGCAAGGACAACCGGGGCGGTGCGAGACCTGGAGCAGGTCGCAAAGCCAAAGAGCCGGAGGAGAAGAGGATTCAGATCACCATCTCCGTCCACCGGGACACCAGGGACAAACTCAATGCCATCTCCAGGGCGAGGGGCATCTCTCCAGGAAGGGTTGTGGATGAGATGGTCAAGGATGAATGGTGATTTGGACTTTTCGTTACGAATGACTACCTTTGTTGCGATTGTTTGGTTTCATCCGCCTTCAATCGTATAAAGTCCTTGGGAGGGAGAGCAATCTTCCTCCCTTTTTCGTGCAGTTTTTGTCTGCATTTTGTCTGATTTTATTTGCAGAGGAAATCCGTCACACCCGTAACTAATTGAAAGATAAATCCTCCGTGTTATCACAACAGGGAGGATTCGCAATTCTAACCTAATCTTTGACCTAACCATCCACCCAGGTCGGTGCAAGCACGATTTCTCCTACATCCGTGCGGGGTGTGTCCTCAAATTTACGAACTACCTTCGTTTCAGTTTCTCCCATTTTTGTCTTATATTTGTCTGAATTCCGTTTTTGTCTGACTTTATACGATGATAACCTTCAAGGCAATAGTCATCCCCGGCAACCGGAGGAAGGACGGCACATTCCCGGTGGTCATCCGGGTGACCTTCAAGGGCAAGTCCAGGAGGCTCGCCACCACCCTTGTCTGCCGATCAGCCGACCTCACCAGGACACACCGCATCAAGGATGCCACCATCCTCAACAAGGCGGATGCACTCATCGGCAGGATGCGTGATGCCGTGAAGGACATCTCGCCCTTCGACCTGGAGGACAGGGATGTGGACTGGGTGGTGGGGAAGATCAAGGACTCCCTCTCCGGTGAGGACTTCCGGCTTGACTTCTTTGAATGGGCGGACAAGTATGTGATGACCAAGGCGGAGACAACCCGGTCTGCCTACACCTCCGCACTCAACGCATTCGCCCGCTACCTGGGAAGGAGGGAGATAGACATCAATGCCGTCTCCCGGCAGATGCTCCTGGAGTTTATGGAGATGGTGGACAACGAGCCGAGGATGCACTATGACCGGAAGGCGGGAAAGACCATCCCTTCCTCCGTTCCGAAGAAGATCGCAAAGGGTGCATCCTCCAGGCACATCACGAAACTTGAGCATATCTTCAACGCAGCGAGGGATCGTTTCAACGATGAGGATGCAGACCGGATACTGATACCAAAGCAACCATTCTCCAAGATACCCAAGGTGCATCCGGCATCCATAGGCGAGAGGAATCTCGGAGAGGAGCTGATGCAGACCATCATCTCTTACCAAACCGATAGCAAGGTGATGCGGACTGCGTTGGATGCCTTCATCCTCTCCTTCGGTCTGATGGGTGCGAACATAGCCGACCTCTACTTTGCCAAGCCGTTCACGGGGCAATGGGTTTACAACAGGGCGAAAACGAGGGACAGGAGGGCGGATCGTGCCTTGATGAAGGTGACCATCCATCCGGAGTTGGAGGCGGTCATAGGACGGCTCAAGGGCGAGGGCGGATGGTGGCTCAACGAGCTGCACACCTTCGCCTCATCGAAGGACTTCTGCACGGCACGGGTGAATCGTTGCCTCCGCCAATGGTGCGAGGAGAACGGGGTTGAGCCTTTTACTTTCTACGCAGCCAGGCATACCTGGGCAACACTCGCACGGAAGGCGGGCATTGACAAGTCCACCATTGATGACTGCCTCGCCCACATCGGAGACTACAAGGCAACGGACATCTATGCGGAGAAAGCCTGGGATCTGATCCAGGAGGCGAACAGGAAAGTTCTTTCGATGTTTACCTGGTGAAGGTGTATGTGGTGACGGCACGGACTCCCTTCTGCTCAAGCTGCATCATTCTCCTTCCGTGTACCACCTCATCGTAGACAACCGAGCCGATGGATATGCGACCTCCCTTGTGCCAATAGTCCTCCGTCCGGTCTCCGTCAATGATGACCTTCCCTCTCTCGGTGAACTCCCAGGACTTGAAGCCGGGGTTGTCCACCTTCTCCTTCCCTCTATCGGTCTCATAGGTGCATCCGGAGACATACCATTTGCCGATGATCCAATCCTGCTCATCCTCCTTGGTGCATCCCGCAACCAGGAGGAAAACCAATGCTATGAGAATCCTTTTCATATTATGAGGGTATGGTTTCCTTGTTGTCCTCAAAGAAGAAGATGAGGTCGATAAGCCGGAGGATGTTCTCCGGATTCTCCCAAAACTTCTCGCCAAGGGAGGGCGAGACCTGCGTTTCCTTCTGCTCCATCACTTGAAGGACATTACCATCAACACCCTGTACCATCCGTTGATGTGCTTGGTGTTGACCTTGAACGAAGGATACTCCGGGTTGATGCTCCGGCACTCCACCACATCCGGATCATCGGTGGGGAACACCCTCTTGATGACCGCACCATTGGCGGTGTCCAGGCAGAAGATCTTGCCCCATTCCACGAACTGATCCTCAAGGATTCGCTTGAGGAGGATGTGGCTACCATTGGGAATCTCCGGTGACATACTATCTCCGTTTACCTTGATGGCATAGTCCGCACCCTTGATGGGCGAGACCATCCTCTCGCAGTCATAGTCCTGCACGGATTGGAAGAACTCCTGGAGAGTCCCTGCCATTGCCTCCACCGGGATGACGGGGATGGTCTCTGCCGTGTCTCCTCCGTCCATCTGATCCATCACTCCCTTGATCCTCGCAATGAGGGAATCGGTGAGATACCTGTCATCTCCATTCTTGGCTGCGGAAAGGCTTCGCTCCGCAATCCCCAAAAGGCTTGCAAAGTCTCCCTGTGTCTTGATGATGCCCTTCATCCGGAGGGTGTTGAAGGAGTCCTTTATATATGCTATTCTCTCAATTTTCTCCTGCATAGAGATTAATTTTGCTATTTTTGGATAAAATTTTCCGTAAAAAGTCTTGCTTTTAGATATTTTTTGCTATATTTGCACATAACAACATACAAAGATAGCACAAAAATATGGAAACCAAGTCCTTCAGACAACGAATTATTGACCTGGAAATAGGCGAGGAACTGACCATCCCGGTGGATGAGGTCGGATACACCACGATCCGGGCATATGCCTCCGACCTGGGATTCGCATATCAGAGGACATACTCCACCCACCGCAACCGGGAGGAGAGGACATACACCATCACAAGGAGGGCATAGCAATGAACAACCTGGACATCCTCATCAAGACCTGCGTGGAACTCGGCTCGGCACAAACCATCGAATCCCTCGGACTCGCATCCGGGGAGGTGAGCCGGAACAAGGCAATCTCCATCTACGGCTCATACTTCCTCAAGGCGGAGAAGGAGGGACGGATCAGACCTTACCGGATAGGGAGGGGAAAGAACGGAACGAGGTGGTACAGGGTTGTGGACATCCTCACCCTCCGTGCGAAGGATGCACTCAAGGCGGAACTACTCTAACACTTTATACGATTATGAAAAAGGCATTGAAAACCCTATTGGGATGCACCTGCATCGCATCCCTCGTCCTCGCCGGAGGGGAGACTCCGGACGGAGGAATCTGCGTGACCTGGACACTCCTTTGGATCGGAGCATCATTGCTCTCCGCCTGGGGATACAAGAAGATGGAGGAGGCGAAATGAGCAACTACATCCCACCCAAGAGAGAGGACTTCGATTCCGAGGAGGACTACCTGGAATGGCTTGAAGCCTACGAAGCTGCACTCTACCTCTCCGAGATGATGGAGGAGGAGTCCCGCTATATGAAAAAACAAGGTTAAGAATCAAAGATTATGGATGAAATCAGACTGCTCACCAAGGAGGACATAGATGTCCGGGTGGCACAAACAACAATCTACGAAGGGAATGTAAAGGTCTCCCTGCTCCTCTACAAGGATGCACGGGTTGATATGAAGATCCTGGATGAACTCTTCACTCCGATGGGGTGGAAGAGATCTCACAAACTCATAGGTGATCGGCTCTATTGCCAGGTGGAGGTGTGGGATTCCGAGAAGAAGGAATGGATTCTCAAGGAGGATGTCGGTGTGGAATCCAACACCGAGGCGGAGAAGGGACAGGCATCGGACTCCTTCAAGAGAGCCTGTGTCAATTGGGGCATCGGAAGGGAACTCTACACCGCACCGAAGATCAACATCGTGTTGACCGAAAGGGAATACTCCAGGGATCAAAACGGGAAGATACGGGTATGGGCATCTTTCTCCGTAAAGTCCATTGACTATGACAAGAAAACCCGCACCATCACCCACCTGGAGATCCAGGACAAGGACGGGTTTGTCCGTTTCGCAATGGGCAGTTCCGCACCCGTGAGGAAAACCCGGACGGCATCTCCGAAGCCGGAGCAGAAACCCGCACCGGAAGCCGAATACACCCCGGTGACACCTCCGCAGTATTGGAGCATCGTGAAGGCTTATGCCGAGGGACGGAAAACCAAGTCCGGAGGAGACTACCGGGAGGAATGGGCGAGGGCAACCCACGCAACCACCGAACACATCCTGCAGTTCGACAAGGATGTGGACAACTACAAGAGAGGACACAACATTTAAACTTTATACGATATGGATTACAAGGAATTACAAGACATTCTCTCCACCCTGGAATACACCTCCTACAAGTTGGAGGAGACCTATGTGGAGAACGAGGGCGAGGTCACGGAAGAGACCGAACTGATGGAAGGCGAGATCTCCGCAATGAAAACCCTCTTGAACACCGAGGGAGTTGACCTCCTGGGGCGGTGGCTCAAGGGCAAGGAGGACAGGAAGAAGGCTCTCAAGGCGGAGAAGGACTACCTCACCCGGCAGATGGAAGCCATTGACAAGACCATCGAATTCATCAAGACCAAGATGAACGAGGTGATGACCGCCACCGGGCAGGAGAAGATCAAGGGAAGCCTCGGCTACTCCTTCGCCACCTACAATTCGGTCAAGACCGATGTGGACAAAGACCTCCTCCGATTCAAGTATGATTTCAAGGCTGAACAGGCACTCCGAGCAGCAGGGATTCCGGAATACATCGGATTTTCTCTGACCGCATCCACCACAAAGGCAAAGGAGATTGGTGTCCTGGATGATGATGACAAGATTTTTGTCACTACGGAGACTCCGACCATCCGTTTCACCAAGCCGAGGGCGAAGAAGGAAGATTGATTTACGCAGTATGGCAAATTTCTATATAACGGAAAACGGAGATAGGCGGATCTCCCGTATAGAAATATAAGATGCTCTTCAAAGTAGGGGATAGACCGCCTTCTATCTCCGAAATGAGGAGCATTGTTTTGTTTAACAATGGAACGAGCATTTAAAGGCATTTGGATTCCCAGGGAGATTTGGGAGAACACCGAGCTGAATTGGAACGAGAAGATCCTGCTGATGCAGATTGACTCTTTCACTTCGGCTGACCGGGACTGCTATTTCTCCAACGAATACATCTGCGAACTTCTCAAGGTAAGGGACAGGCAAGCACGGGAATGTCTCTACCATCTCATTGATTCCGGTTATGTGGAGGTAGTCCGTTTTGATGGTCGGAAACGATATATCAGATCGGCACTAAAGTTCCAGGCAGGGTGGCAGAAAACCGCCACCCAGGGTGGCACTATTCCGCCATATAATAAACAAGAGGAAGAAATAAATATAAATAATAACAACAACAACAATAAGGGGCGAAGCCGTTTTCAAAAACCTACATTGGAGGAGGTTGCGGAATACTGCCGTCTCCGCAACAACGGGATAGATCCGGAAGCATTCTATGCCTACTACGAATCCAAGGGATGGATTGTCGGAAAATCTCCGATGAAGGATTGGAAGGCTGCGATGGTCACCTGGGAGAAGAAGGAGAAGGAGATGAAGAGACCGCAGTACCAACCCCGGAAGAAGGAATCCACCTTTGAGAAAAATCTCCGTGCCATCGACCAGGTACTTGGTACTGATATGCACGGGCAATACTACGGAAGGAGGGACATAGATGAGCAATGATCTGATTGTGCCGGGAAAGCAACCGACACTCCTTGAGATTCGGATGGACTCCAAGAAATATCCCAGGCTCTGCCGATACACCAAGGAGGAAGCCGACCTCGCAATGGTCAAGATAGTCTCCCAGGCAATCCTCTACCGGGGGCAGAATATGGAAGCCTCCACCATCTCCTTCACGGCATCCTCCCTGGTGGATGAGCTGATGCGGGAGGACAAGTACGGGGCGAAATACCTTTCCATCGAAGAGATTGCCATCATCGTGAAGAAGGCGGTGCTTGAGACCGACATCTATGTCTCCGTCTCCACACTCTACCGGGCAATCCTGGACTTCTGCAAGGGCGAAGGCTCACGCATCAACCAGGAAGCAGCCACCCTCAAGCGGAAGCAGGATGAGGAGTCCCTCCGCAATTCAGTTGTCGCACCGATGCTCCAGGCATACACCGGGGCATTCATCAAAGAACACAAGGTAAAATGAAAGTCTATTACAAACGAGATCCGTTCACGGGCGAATGCACACCGACCTGCCCGTTTGACATCCGCAAATGTGCAAGAGTGGGCAGTCCGCATTGCAAGGTCATCTGCAGTCATTTCATCTCCGATGGATATGAGATTGATGAGGAAGGACACTATTACTCAAGATATGTCGAATGTAATCACGAATAACACTATGAACACCGAGCAGAAATACATCGCAAAGAAGGCAATCCTGGAGGCTCTCCTCAACGGCAGACACCTCTCGCAGATGGATTGCAGGGAGTTTCAGATCGAAGATATGCGGACTCCCATCTCGCACCTCAAGAATCATTTCCCGGACACCCACGAACTCCGCACCGAGTGGATAGTCACTCCCGTGAGGAAGGCGAGGATCAAGTCCTATTGGCTTGAGAAGAAGCAATAAAACAATTAAAACAATCAAAGCACTATGGCAACATTGAATCGTGCCTTACTGATAGGCAATGTAGGCAACGAGCCGGAGGTCAGATACCTTGACCGGGACGGCAACGGAAATGCGAAGGTCGCAACCTTCCGCCTCGCAACCACCGAAAGATACACGGACAGGAACGGGGAGCAGCACGAAAACACCGAATGGCATCAGATCGCAGCCTGGAACAAGGTGGCGGATGTGGTGGAGAAACTTGTCCACAAGGGTAGTCAGCTCTACATCGAAGGGATGATCAAGACTCGCAAGTGGAAAGACCAGGACGGAAAGGACAGGTACACCACCGAGATACAGGCGAACGGCATCCAGATCCTCGGCAAGAGGGAGGAGGCGAAACCCGCACCTGCGGAGGAGTCCCCGGCACTCAAGGCTCTCAAGTCCAATCTCGGTGCGAAGGATGACAACCCGGAGCAGGACTTACCATTCTAACCCGCAGGGGTTTTTCAATCCATAATCGAACACCCAGGACGGGTGGGATGCTCCTCCTGGTTTTTAAATGAACACACGATGGAAATTAAAGGTAAGGTACATTGCTTCTTTGAGCAGTCCGGCACATTCAAGCGGGAATTCATCAAGTTAGGAATCCCTGCGGAGGACTATGACATACAGGACAATTTCGGAGAGACCGACCACAAGATCGACCTCTTTGCCGAGATTGAACGAGCCTATGAGGGGGGGGGCAAGTATCTTTGATTCAATCACTTGCAACGATTTGATAATGGCTTTCTTTCCCTGCATACACTTCTGCGATGCCAAGACACTCTACTTCCTTGGTGTGTCCGTTGGACAGCGAGGCAAGAAACTCCACCAACTGATGAGGCAGAACATAGGATTCTCCCAGGAGAGGGAGAGATTCTTCCGCCTTCTGATGCAGATGGTTGCGGTGTGCGATGAGTCCGGATGCCGGCTCATCATCGAAAACCCCTACAACACATCCGGGATGACCTACCTGGAGAACAACTTCATCCGTCCAACCATCGTGGACAAGAACAGGATGCTCCGTGGTGACTACTTCGTGAAGCCTACCGGCTATTGGTTTGTGAACTGCAAGCCTACGGATGGATTCACGGAGCAGAGGGACAAGAAGCAAAAGACCATTATGGAATTGCCGAGAACGAAGGGAGACGGAATTTGCGGACAGGAAAGGTCAATGATCTCCCCGGACTACGCACGGAACTTCATCTGCGACTTCATCCTCGGAAAGGAGCAGGTAGGAACTCAACTCTCAATCTTCTGATACTATGAACGAGACACATCACGGCTGCTGCGACACCTGCAAGCACTACAAGAGAATACTGATGGCATCCCAGGAGAACGGGACAACCACACTCTATGGCTACTGCCACGCATCACGCAACTATGCCAAGCACCAACCGCAGGACACCTGCAAGAGGTGGACGGCAGATCCAAAGGCAATCAACCGATGAATGCGAGGGATCGGAAAAGCCGGGTGTACACTCCGCAGGGGTTTCAAGTTCAAACGGTCAAATAGTTTTTTCATGGCATATTCTTCCCCACCGATCCTTTCACTGAAATAACACATTACTAATTCAAATACAATAAGTTATGGCAAACAAACCCACCAAACCAATGAAGGTTGTACCTCCGGCAACTCCAACCAAGGAAGAGTTGGAACTGAAAAGACTCGCCTACTTCGCACAACGCAGGGAGGGCATCGCAGTCAACATCCTCACCTCACTCTGCAGGGGCAACGGCTTCGCCTACCCCAAAGACCAGGACAACTTCGGTCAGCTCGTTGACCTGTCCGTTGAGATGACTGACAGACTCCTGGAGAAACTCTACCCCAAGCCGGAGGAAAAGAAATGAAGATCGGAGATACCATTGGGTGGAGGGGTGTGAACAAAGACCATCACGGCATCATCTCCCAAAGCGAACAGGGTGACCTGGTTGTCACGATGGAGGACGGGAGCATCCTTCCACTTGAGGATCTCCTCGGATCTAAATGCCTCCGGGTATTCCCACAAGAATGAACAACCGGGTGCGGAAAAGCCGGGAGAGATCTCCGCAGGGCGGAATTCTTCTTCACACTTCTTCATATGCATAGGTTAAGTTTTAGGTCAGCACCCACCGCACCCTTTTTAATAGCACTAACAATGAAACTCAAGAAACTCATCGAAGCACTCCGCAGCATCAACGGGCGGAGACTCGCCAAGTCCGTAGGAATCACCCTCGGACTCGCACTCATCATCACCACCATCTTCGTTCTCGGCAGGTACGCACCCGGTGCCCCTGTAGCAATCGCATTCGCCCTCATCACCGCATTCTTCTACTTCCTAATCCAAATGGGCGAGGAATAGAGTGACAAAATCCGCCTCCGGACTATTTAATGGAAGAATGACAAGGAACGAGATAGTGGAGACACTCGCCAAGTCAAGGAGAGTGGAGGCAATGGTGGAGAGCATCTGCCATCACGCATTGACTCCCGACCTCCAAGACCTCTGCCAAATGGTCTACCTCATCATCCTGGAATACGATGAGAACAAGATTCAAGACCTATGGGAGAACAACGAGATCAACTTTTTCTTGGCGAGAATCATCCTCAACCAATACCGAAGCACCCGGTCACCCTTCCACACCCTCTACCGGAAATTCCAGGAGAGGTCGGTGTCCATCCCGGTCAATTGGGACATAGGCGAGGCGGACATAGAGTCCATCGCAAAGCACTTCAAACCCTGGAACGAGAAATGATTGCGGAGGTTGTCAACGAATATCGGCAGATAAAAGCCGAATACGCATTCGATCCGGGCATCTTCAACCCGGACGATCCGAAGGTCGCACGGCTCAAGGAGATCATCGACACGAAACTCTCCCAGGCGGACAAGACTCTCCTCCTCCTGTATGTGGACAATCAGTCCTACCGGAAGGTGGGTGCGAAACTCGGACTCTCGCATATGACTCTTCGCAGGGAGATAATCAGAATTAGGAAAATCGTTTTAGCGGAATACAACAAATGACACGCAAAGAGAAAACCATCCGGAGGGTGCTTCTCCAACGAGCCGGGTGCATTGACAAATACCTCGGTCAATGTTCCGAACTGACTCCGATGGACAGGGAATACTTCAAGGGCAAGAGGGAGGGATTTATGCAAGCATTCTCCCTCGTTGCGGAAAGCATCGAATCACTACGCATCGAACTATGAGCATATACCTTCAGCTCCTCCTGGTGGCATCCGTCACCATCTACATCGTAGACCTCTCCGGCTTCACGCAGTCCTGGAGGTCGGCACTCGCACGGAGGATGCACACTACCGAAACACACCTCCGACCTATCAAGCCGTTCGACTGCTCCCTATGTATGACCTGGTGGGTGTGCCTCACCTACGCACTCATCAAGGGTGAACTCTCCCTCCCGGTCATAGCCTACTCCGCACTCCTCTCATTCCTGTCAGTTCCAATCGGACAGGCAATGATATTTATTAGGGAATGGCTCTCCTGGATAACCGACAAGCTGATGCCGAGATGACCGAGCAGTTCATACAACAATGTCTCGCCCTCCAACCGGAGGAGCAGAAGCAGCTCATCGCACGGCTCACCGCCAATGTCAAGGGCATAGACTACGGACACGCAGCCGACCTCCTTGACATCTACCAGGAGGTCACCGGACGGAAGGTCAACCTCTTCTGCCGTGACCAGGAGGATGTGTGGGGAAAGGCAATGGTGGGATACCAACTGCTCCAGGAGGGATTCTCCCTCTCCGCAGTATCAAGGATGCTCTGCCGGAAAGACCACTCCACCATAATCCGCTATCGGCAGAAGATGGAGGATGCCCTCGCAGTCCCGTCAGCCTACCGGGACATCATAGAGATATGGAACAACTTTAAAGCACGATACAATGACATTCTCAAAGGAAGAGATGGAGATACTCTCCAAGTATGAGCAGTATTTCCACACCGCAACGAAAGCGAACTACACACGCAACCCCGGACGGGTGGCACTCACCGAGATGCACCGCATCTTCAAGTCCGCCACCGGATCTGCCCTCGGTCTCAACACCGGGTGCGGGCATTGCATCTACAACCTGGTCAAGGCGGTTGCCGTTGCCTACTACAAGGACAAGGCGGAGGCGGAAGCACTCGCCACCAAGGAGGTCAAGGCGGAGAACATCCCCGTCAAGACCGAGGAGAAAGTCCAGGTCAAGACCAAGGCAAGGAAATCCAAGAAGGCGGAATGACCTACAACCTCGCAAACGAATTCCAGCGGAAGGCATTTCTCGCCCGGTGCGAGGACTGCCTGGACAAGTCTGCCGTTGTCGAGCTGACCACCAAGTCCTTCCGGACAAGGAATCAGAACTCATACTTGCACCTGCTCATCGGTGTGGTTGCCATTGACACGGGCAACACACTCGCCTTCACCAAGGAGCAGTATTTCAAGAGGCTTGTCAATCCGGACATCTTTGTCCAGGAGGTGACCGACCTCTACTGCGGAAAGGTGCAGGTTGTCAGATCCACCGCAGACCTGACCAAGGAGGAACTCTCAATGGCAATTGACCGATTCAAGAGGTGGGGTGCTGAAAACGGGATCTACCTGCCCAATCCCGGTGATGAATCACTCCTCCGTGAGATAGAGATAGAAATGGGCAGACAAAAGCAATACCTGGGAGGATAGTCTATGGGAAGAAAGAAAAAGGACATCTATGATGTCTACCCTCCGTTCAACTACCAACTCGGCAGACCGCTGAAGTATGAGCCGGATGAGCTGCTTGAAAAGTTCCAGGAATACATCAAGTGGGCGAAGGAGCATCCCATCCCCATCGTGAAGAATGTGAAGAACACAACCACCAAGGGAGACACCTACGGCTCGGATTCCCTTGAGAGAAAACCGAGGCTTCTTTCGATAAGCGGATTCCTCGTTTTCATCGGTGCGGGTAGTGATTGGTGGCAATCTCTTGACCGGGACGGGGCGAAGAGAGCAGAAGAATTTTCAAGAGTCAAATCCCTCATACGGGAATTCTGCCAATCCTATCAGTCCGAAATGGCTTCTGCAGACATCTTCAATGCCAACATCGTGTCCCGTCTGCTCGGTCTTGCCGACAAGAAGGACATCACATCCAATGGGGACAAGTTCAAGATTGTGGTGGAGAGCAAGGAGGACAAGGAGATGTTTGAGAACTTCAAGAATCTGCCGGAGTGATGCAGGAGATGAGAATCAGCAATGTGTTCCGGAAGATATACCAGGCATATATGCAACATCCCCGGTATATCTCCAACAAGGGTGGGACTCGTTCGACAAAGACCTATTCCACCCTGCAATTCCTGCACATTGTGATTCAAGAGAAGGATGTGGCGGGTGACATCACCTCCGTTGTGTCGGAGACCTATCCTCACCTCAAGCGAGGTGCAATCCGTGACTTTGAGTCCATCATCGGTCACCCTCTCACCGGGGATTCCCATTGGAGCGAGACCAACCACACCTGGACATATGACAACGGGGCAATGCTTGAGTTTTGGTCTGCGGACTCGCCTCTCAAGGTACACGGATCTCAACGCAAGAGGCTATTCGTGAACGAGGCAAACCACATCCCCTTTGAAATCTTCCGGCAGATGGCGGTGCGTACATCCGGAGTCATCTTCCTGGACTACAACCCGGCATCCGTTTGTTGGATACAGGAGAAGATTGAGTCCAAGGAGAACTGCATCCTCATCAAGTCCACCTACAAGGACAATCCCTTCCTCACCGAGATGCAGATCCGGGAGATTGAGGACAACCAGGCGGATGCCAATTGGTGGAAGGTGTACGGACTCGGAGAGGAGGGAAGCCTGGAAGGTCTCATCTACTCCTTTGAGCAGATTGACACCCTGCCGGAGAAGGACGGCAACCTCATCGAAATCCAGGGACTTGACTTCGGCTTCACCAACGATCCCACCGCACGGGTGCAGGTGCTTGCCGACCACCGGAAGAAAATCCTCTACTGCAGGGAGAGGTGCTACCAAACCCATATGCAGAACAAGCACATCATCGCAGACCTCCAGGCGGACGGCATCGGAAGAGGTACGGAGATCTATGCGGATTGTGCAGAGCCGAAATCCATTGCGGACATCAAGGAGGCGGGATTCAAGGTCATCCCCTGCGACAAGGATGCACCCGTCAAGTCCGACAAGCTGCTCTTCCAACTCCAATGGATGCAGGGGTGGAAACTCTATGTAACGAAGGACTCCATCAATATGATTCGGGAATTGCGGAATTACACCTGGGCAACGGACAAGGATGGCAATTCCCTCAACCAACCCATTGACAAGTACAATCATTTGTTAGACAGCCTCCGCTACGCAACCTGGACACGATTCGGCAGGGATGCCGGATACGGACAATATAGCATTTCATTCTCACGCAAACGATATGGACATAATTGATTCTTTTGACAAGCTGACCATCGGCACATTCCTGGAGATCCAGGAGGTGCAGAAGAAGGAAGGGGTGGAGGACATTGACAAGCACATCTCCATCCTCTCCCTCCTCACCGGGGCATCCGAGGATGACATCCTCCGGCTTCCCCTTCCGGAATTCACGGAACTCTCCGCCAAGGCACGATTCCTCACCGCAGAGGGATTCCGGCAGAGGCAGGTGGCGAAGAAATACATCGTGGGCGAGTGGGAACTCGTTCCGGTGTTGGACTACCGCAAACTCGTTACCGCCCAATACATAGACTTCCAATCCCTCGGTGGGGATATGGATGCCCATATGGTGGAACTCCTCTCCGTCATCCTCGTACCCAAGGGCAAGAGGTACAACGAGGACTATGACATCCTTGAGGTGCAGAGGGCAATCCGTGAGGATATGTCCGTGACGGACGGGGTTACGATATGTGCTTTTTTTTTGATCTCGTTAGAGAAATCAATCAAGGATATGTTGAACTACTCCAGGGAGGAGGCGGAGAAGATGCCGGAGGGGAAGAAGAAGGAGGAGATCAAGGAGAGGATACGGGAGCAGGTAGAGGCTTTGGAGAGAAATGGGGATGGATAGCCAATGTGGATGCCGTGTCGGAGACCTGCCGTTGCTCCTGGGATGATGTGTTCCGGATGACTGCGATTGAGTTTCTGAACATCCTCTCCTACCGGAAGGACAAGATGGAGAAGGAGAAGGCGGAGTTGGAGGAATGGAAAAGGAGGAACTAATATGGAACTGCTCAACCTTGAAAATGTGATGGCAACCCTGCAGGAATACGCACAGGAGGTGCGTAACCTGTACCAGGACAAACTCATCGAAGGAGACCGCATCTCCTCCGGCAAGCTGCTCAACTCCGTTGAATACCAGGTGGTGGACAACGGCAGGGAATACCTTGTGCAACTCTCCCTGGAGGAATATTGGAAATACCTTGAATACGGAGTTTCCGGTGCGGACAACACCACCTCTCCATTCGGCAATCCCGGATGGAAGGCATTCCCGCACATCCTTGAATGGATCAAGGTGAAACCCGTCCTTCCGAGACCGGACAGGAACGGCAAACTGCCTTCGCAGAAATCCCTCGCATACCTCATCACCCGGAGCATTGTCCACAACGGCACGATGCCTGGCGGGGAGCTGAAGGACACCCTTGATGAGGTCAATGCCAGGTACAAGGACAAAATAATCTATTCCCTCCGGAAGGACACCGAGAACATCCTCAAGGTGATGGTCGGTGGCATCCAGGGGAGTGTGCCGGAATACTGATAAAACAATGTGCTTTTTCATTGGGTGTCTCTCATTTACGGAGACACCCTTTTTTCTATCTCAAGGAAAACTCAAAGTATGGCAGCAATACCGATTTGGAAGGACAAGGTGGTGGATCTCCTCCTCTCTGCCTGTGACTTCAAGATAGTGGACACAAGCACATCTCCCGCAACTCTCCTCTATATGGGGCGGAGTGTGGCGAGACCTGGCGAGGCTACCGCCAAGGCGAGGATCAATGACATATGTGCGGATTACCTTGTCAATGCCCTGCCGACCATCACCGACAGGACATTCACATCCTTCAACCTCCCTCCTCTCCGTGTGCAGAGTGGGAACGGAGGTGTGTGGGGCATCATCGGAGATGTCACCTTCTATAACGATTGGTCATATGACTACGGCTTCACGGGTGATGTCCTCTCCGATCCCATCAACGGCAAGGTCACCAAGGATATGTTCATCCTGTATTCCAAGAAGGAGATCTCCGCAAACATCTCTGCGGTCTACCGGAAGAGTGACGGCACAACCACCACACGGACAACCACCATCTCACCGACTCCCGCCTACGGCACTTGCTGCTTCGATGCGGGTGCGGTGTCCTCCGCCAACCGGGTTGCCATCTCCGGCACATACTACCCCATCGTGGCGGATTGCTACAAGTTCGCCCTCTACTATGTGAACGCATACGGAGGATGGGATCAGCTCCTTGTCGAAGGGAATGACCTGGAGACCGACTCCCTGGAGAGGCACATCCGGGAGCAGGAATATGACAACACGAACATCGTGAATCGTGGCAGGGTGAACTATGTGAACGAGGTCACCAAGTCCTGGACTCTCAACACCGGACTCCTCAACGATGACCAGGCATCACGGATGCACCACCTCATCAACTCCCCGATGGTGTACCTCTGCCTCATCGCATCCTCCACCTTCATCCCGGTGGTCATCACCACGAACACCTGCGAATACAAGACCTACAAGAACCAGGGCAACCGGATGTTCAACTATCAGATCACCATCGAACTCGCCCAAAACCGCATCCGCAGATGAGACGGAAGATAAGCCTATACATAGACGGACGGATTGCCGACCTGGATGACGAGTCCTTCATCCTGTTCAACTACACGATGGACGATTTGTCCAACCCCACCATCGTCAAGAACTCCTTCTCGCAGCAGGTCTCCCTCCCAGGCACACCGGGCAACAACGCCATCTTCGGTGATGCCTACCGGCTTGACCGGAAGGTGGACTTCAACGGGGGCGCATCCGGTGGCGGATTCAACCCGTCAAAAAAGACCGACTTCGCCATCTACAACGAGTGCGGTGAGATCCTGGAGTCCGGCTACTGCAAGTTGGACTCGGTTGTCCGCAACGGGGTGAACATCACATACAAGGTCAGCCTCTACGGAGGGTTAGGCTCGTTTTTGTACTCGCTCTCCTATGCGGAGGACGGGCGGAAACTCACCCTGGCGGATTTGGACTACCTCGGAAACAACGATCCGGGCGAGCTGGACTTCACCATCAATGCGACATCGGTGCTTGATGCCTGGGACGAACTCATCAACCGGACACCCGGCTCGATATGGACGATCATCAACTTCGCACCCGCATACAACGGCTTTCCGGACAACTTCTCCCCGGACAAGGGACTGCTCTCCCTTCCCGGTGCGGGACTCCCGGACTCGGTGAGTGGCTATTCCTCCAAGTCCGGATACGGCTTGGTCAACCTCGCCAACAAGATGGACGAGTGGGCGGTCAAGGATCTTCGGTCATACCTGCAGAGACCAGTCCTCTACATCCCGGCATTCCTGGATGCCATCTGCGACACCGACATAAACGGAGGCTATTCGGTGGACATCCCTGCGGACATCTACACCCTTTTCGATGACCTTTGGCTCACCCTTCCGACCATCCCTTCCCTGGGATCTATGAAGCAGACCACCGGAGGCTTGTCGGTCACGATGTCCTCCACCGCCACAACGGGCAACGATGTCGGCACATTCACCATCGGTGGGGTTGTCCCTTCCGGTGCGGTGGTCAACGCCACCCTGCGGTGCAAGCTGCGATTCAACCTCTCATCGAACACCTACACCACCCTCCAATTCTCCGGGAACAACGGCTCTGGACTGATGGACTCCTCCGTCCTCTTCCTGCAGATGGTCGCATACGGCTCGGACAACTCCATCGTGGGCGGAAGCGGTGTGAAGGTGCTGAATCCCAACGGGCAGACCAAGAAGGCTGCCACCGCCTGTGGCTTCACCCCGGCATTCCCCACCGAGGACTACGAACTCGTCAATGACGGGGGCGCAGACCGGGTGGCAACGAATGTCTATGAGGTCAACAACGAGCTGACCTTCAAGGTGGAGGCGCAAGATGTGGCGTACTACAAGCTGATGGTCTATGCCTACGAATGCCACTCCGTCCTCGCCAGGGGCGTGTGGGAACACACCTATTCCGGCAACGGAAGCACCTCACGGGCAACCCTCTACCATTCGTACACCACCTACTACCAGGCGGTCTCCTCGCTCATCGTGGCGGGAAGCGGGAATGCCGTCACTATGACCTCTCCGGACGAACTCCGTTCCGGGGCGAGGGTGACGAAGCAGATGCTCCTCTCCTCCTCGCAGACACCTGCGGACTACCTCCTATCCATCTGCAAGATATTCGGTCTCTACTTCATTGCGGACACCGAGACGAAGAAGGTGTCCATCCTTCCGAGGAACGACCTCTACATTGACGAGACCATAGACCTCACCGAGAGGGTTGACCTCTCCAAGGACATTGAGGTAGTGCCGATGGTGTTCGACTCCAAGTGGTACAAGTTCGCCCTGGAGGGAGTGGGCGGTGCATTCTACGATGAATACCTTGACATTGAGGGTGTCGAATACGGGGTGCAGATGGTGGACACGGGATTCGACTTCAATGCCGATGTGAAGGATCTCCTGGACGGCAATGTGTTCCGGAATGCGGTGACCATCCTGCAGAGCAGCCGTTATTGGAATGTGATCGAAAGCGGTGCGACCTTCATCCCGTCTCCCTTCGTGGACACGGGCAACACCATCACCCGGTGGAACGCATCGGACGAAACGCAGGACACCCCGATCTCCTGCCCTCCGTCCTCCGCCACCATCACCTACTACAACAACACCTACAACGGCTATGACATTGCGGGTGCGGTCAAGGTGCAGTTCGCAGATGCGGACGGGAAGATGGTGGACGGCAAGGATGTCCTCCTCTATTGGAACGGAAACGAACACTATGACTCGTTCAAGGTGACGGATGACCTGCCGTTGATGGGTGCGGTGAATGACGGGAAGCCTTGTTGGATTCTTGACGAGGGTGCGGGCGTGGATGTCCCCATCTTCTCCCGGTACGGGGTGCTTCAGCCTCACGGGTATCCGGAGGTCACGGAGTCCCTGGACTTCGGGATGCCCCGTCAGCTCGATATCCCCGGCATCTACTACCGGGAGGGCGTGACCATCTACGAACGGGGATGGAAGGACTACATCACGGACAGGTACGATGTGGACACCCAGGTGATGAAATGCCGGGTGGACTTCAAGGGCATCGGACTCCAGGTGGGACACGGACTCCTGCGGAGATTCTACTACTATGACAACTCCCTATGGGTGCTGAACAAGATCGTGAACTATTCGCTGACCACCTACGATCCGGTGGAGTGCGAATTCATCAAGGTGCAGGACAAGGACAACTACTTAACCGGACAGGATTATTGAGATGGCAGAGGAAATCGTAACCATACTGAAGGTTGGAACTGATGAGGCGGTGCAGAGTGTTGCCGACCTCCGGGACAATGTGAAACAACTCAAGGAGGCACTCAAGGAGGCGGAGAAGCAGTCCGGCTCGGAGGAGGGATGGAAGGAATACCAGGAGACACTTGAGGCTCTCAAGATAAACCAGGCTGCCCTCAAGGATGCGATGTATGCGACATCCGGCACATTTGATGACTTGCAGAAATCGGCAACGGGTGCATCCAACTCCTACAACTCCCTTGTCAACAAGATGGCGGAACTCAAGAGGGAATTCCGTGCTACTAACGATGAGGCGAGAAGGAACGAACTTGGGAAGCAGATTTTTGACATCAATAAGAGCCTCAAGGACTACGATGAAAAGATCGGTCAGTTCCAAAGAAATGTCGGAAACTATAAGTCAGCCATCGAGGGGATGATCCCTCCGTTGAAGGGTGTGAATGATGCCATCGGACTGATTGGCAAGCAACCTGTCCTGGGGATTATCCAACTCCTTGCACCTCTCATCGCATCCATAACATCAGAACTCAAGGACAACAAGAATGTTATGGATTCCGTCAAAAAACTGATGGAATCCTTCAAGCCGATTCTCAAGATCTTTGAAGGTGCTTTGCAGAAGATTGCGGAGTGGGCAGCAGAGGCATTCACGAAGGTGACCGCCTTTGTCAAATCTGCGATTCCTCAACTCAAGAATGTGGTCCCCGGCATTGTCGGTGTCGGAAATGCGATATATCAATTCCTGGTGATGCCCATCAAGCAGACCATCGAATTAGTCAAGGGACTCGGAAATGTGTTTAGGGACATCTTCACCGGGCAATGGGAAAAGGTAGTTGATGATGCGAAGGCTGCGGTAAACGGAATCAACGATGCCTTCACGAAGGGCATTGACTTCAAGGGCAATTACAAGGCGGGCGAGGAAGCTGCGGATAGTTTTGTAGAAGGTCTCTCTTCTACAAAATTCAAAAAGAAGGCGGGGAAGGCGGGGAAAGATGTTATTGCCGAGTTTTTGAAACAGGCAAAAAAGGCAATGGATGATGCCCTTGATGATTCTCTCAAGGAAGCAGACAAGAAATCGGAGAAGGCATTGGAGAAGATCCTTGCCGATGAGGAGAAGGCATTGGAGAATGTCCGGAAACGGGAGGAGATGCAGTTGGCATCCTATGACAAGATCGCAGCACGGCAGTTGAAATACAACGAGATCCTTGTCGAAGATGAGGAGGAGAAGGCAAAGAAGGCATATGAGATTCAGCAGCTCGCCTATGAGAAGAGGCTTGCTGCCCTTGCAGAATTCCAGGAGGCTGCGATGGCGAGAGGGGACACGGAGTCTGCCCTCAAGTATGAGCAGGAGATTGCAGACACGCAGGTGGAGATAGAACTCGCCACCCTCAAGGAGAAGAAGAGAATCCGGGAGGAGGACAAGAAGAATCTCGTTGACACATTGAATGCCACCGCATCTGCCACATCCGCCATCCTCGGAACTATCGCAGGATATTATGAGGCGGATTCCGAGAATGCCGAGAAGAATGCCAACAAGATCAAGGCACTCCGCATCGCAGCAGCAACCATTGACACCATCTCCGGTGCGTTGGGTGCATTCACCCAGGCTTCGGAAACCATCCCTCCTCCCTATGGTCAGATAATCGGTGCAGCCGAAGCAGCAGCCATCACCGCAGCGGGCATTGCGGAGATTGCAAAGATGAGGTCAACGAATGTGTCCACCGATGGCGGTGCGAGTCCGTCCGTCTCCGCAATGGCATCCGCACCCACCCTGCAGCCGAATGTCTCCAATGTGCGGACTATCACCACCGCCTCCGAGGAGGACAGGCTCAATCAGATGGCGAAGGAGCAGAGGGTTTACATCCTCGCCTCCGACATCCAGGCTTCCCAGGATCAGATCAAGACACAGGTGTCCGAGTCCTCCTTCTAAAGGGAGGTTTACGATTTAAGGCAGATTTCTATATAACGGAAAAACCGAGATATGATTGTCACGATAGGAGGCATCCCGGTCTATGATGCCATAATCACCGATGAGGAAACGGGGATGATGAAGATCTCCCTGGTGGACGATCCTGCGGTGATGTCCAACTTCCAGGCATTCGATGCCTCCCGGAAGGTGCAGATGTATTCCGTCACGGATGAGGAGAAACGGCTTGTCCGGGGTGTGGTGATGCGGGCGGACTTCCCCATCTACCGCAGGGATGAGAGGATGGGCGAATACTACATCATCTACAAGGCGGACACCATCCGTCAGATGGCGGAGAAATACCTTGCCGAATCCAGGCAGAACGATGTCAACCTTATGCACAAGGACGGGAGTGATGTGGACGGGGTGCAGATGGTGCAGTATTTCATCAAGGGTGACGGGGTGTCCGTTGACGGCTTTGATGACATTGCGGACGGCTCTCTCTTCGCTGAATTCCACATCACCAACGATGAGGTTTGGGAGGAGGTCAAGGCGATGACTTACAGGGGATTCTCCCTGGAAGGCTACTTCGATTTAGTCCCGGAGACCGACACCGAGGAGGTCGGTGACATCGTGAAAGAACTCAACGGAATGTTTGAAAAAACAACCTTAAAAACCAAAAATATGTCTAAAATCAAGAAACTCTTTGCTGCCATCACCGCATATCTGCAGATGGGCAATGTGACTACCGACAAGGGGATTCTCGCCTGGGACGGGGATGAGGATCTCAAGGAAGGTGATGCCGTCTATATCCTTGATGAGGAGGGCAACCGCAATCCTGCTCCGGACGGGGACTACACCACCGAGGACGGCAAGGTCATCGTTGTTGTTGACGGAAAGGTTGCGGAGATCAAGGATGCCGCAGCCGAGGTCGCACCTGCCGAGCCGGAGGAGGTCGAGATGATCGAGACCGACAAGGGCAAACTCGTTTGGGACAACGAGGATGAGGATCTGAAGGCGGGTGATGCCGTATATCTCGTTGATGAGGAGGGCAACCGCAATCCTGCTCCGGACGGGGACTACACCACCGAGGACGGCAAGGTCATCCGTGTCAAGGACGGCATCGTGGAGGAGATCGTAGATGAGAGAGCCGAGGTTGCACCGGAAGAGGTGGAGGAACTCCTCAAAACCATTGCCTCCCTCAAGAGACAGGTCACCTCACTCAAATCCGAGGTTAAGAAACTCCGTGCAACTCCTTCTGCCAAACCTGCCCACCAGGAGGTTGTCTCCGCAGGTAAGACCGAAAAGACCGGGAACAAGGGACTTGACCGCCTCGCCCGCTATGTGGATGCCGTGAAATAAAAAAGTTACGGCACACCGCACATCTCTATTTAACGGAAAAAAGTCAAACCAATTAACAACTTGCAATTATGGCTGTTACCAACTTCCTGGTTTCCTCGCTTCCCGACTATGTGAAGAACAACGAGGATCTGCTGATTGCCTCCGTTGGTCTGCCCAACAATGGCACTCGCCGTTACATCGGCATTCAGACGGGCATCAAGAAATCCGCCTACCTCAACTACCTCGGTTTCACCGGAAAGTTCCAGGACGGCTCTTCCTGCGGTTTCAATCCCCTGGATGAGATCGCCCTCGGTCAGAAGGCTATCGAGGTTGCCATCGCAAAGGAAGATGGCGAGATCTGCCCGGAAACCCTCATCGGCAAATGGGGCGAGTGGAAGGTGCGTGTTGCTGCTACCGAGAATGACCTCCCGTTCGAGGAGTACATTATGAATGCCCTCCTGGACTCCATCCGCAAGGGCATCGAAACCCTCGTTTGGCAGGGTGACACGGGCAACTCCGACCTCATTGACGGCTTCCTCACGCAGTTTGGTGCGGATGCCAACACCGCCTCCGTTACCCTCACGGGTGTCACGGGTGCTTACGATGCGGTCAAGGCGGTCTACTTCCAAATGACCGACAAGGCTCTTGAGAAGGGTGGCATCATCTTCGTTGATCCCGCCATCTTCCGTGCCTTGCTCAATGACCTGGTGGTGCTGAACTACTTCCACTACGATATGGGCAATGGTGCGAACGAGGAATTCATCCTCCCCGGCACGGATGTCCGCATCATCAAGACTCCCGGTCTTGCCGGAACTCACGGCATCGTTGGCACTTTCGGTGACAACCTGGTCTACGGCACGGATATGGAGAATGACAACGAGCGTGTCGACCTGTGGTGGAGCGAGGACAACCGGGTGTTCCGCTACCAGGTCAAGTGGGCGATGGGTGTCGCATACCACTTCTCCGAGGACATTGCCTGGGGTGTGATGGATGATGCTCCGACTCCTCTCGGCACTTGCCCGTGTGCTGCTGCCGACAATGGCGGTGGCGAATAATCCCAAGCCAATCCAAGAGATCCCGGAGGGTGGGGAAACACCCCACCCTCCTTTTCTTAACGCATTAAACTGAATTCAGATATGTCTTGCACTCAATCCCTTGCCGGACTTGCAAAAGACTGCTATGCGAATCGTGGCGGTATCGTGGAGGCACTTGTCGCAAACTACGATGATGTGGTGTCCTTCACCATCACCTCCGGTGTCATCACCGGGATCACGATGGACACGGGCAAGAAATTCAAGTCCTACAACTTCGCCAAGAACACGGGAAGCCTCACCTCCACCTACACCATTGACGCAGCCTCCGGTGTCAAGTATGTGACCTCGCAGCTCCTCCTTCAGTTCAACCGGATGAACACCACCGCACGGGTGGAACTCACCGCCCTGTCCCTTGCCGACCTCCGTGTCATCGTGAAGGATGCCAATGGTCTCTACTGGTTTTTGGGGTACGATGAGCCTGTCAATGCCTCCGCAGGTGACGGGCAGACCGGGACGGCTCGTTCCGATGCCAACCGCTACACCATCACCCTGGAGGACACCTCGGCAGAGATGCCGATGGAGGTGGATGACTCCATCATCGCAGGAATCTCCGCATAGGACTATTCCCTCCTTCTAACCCAAACACCTGTATCCTCGGATGCGGGTGTTTTTGTTTTACGATTTCGGTGCGAAATCTATATAACGGAAAAGACAAGGATGCTCTACCTGCAGAATACACAAGAGGCACAATTCCTCCTCGTTCCGAGGAACGGGGAGATACCGGAGGGAGACCTCACCTTCAAGGCGAAATCCACGATTGACCTCACCTTGGAGATGGATCTCCAGGTGGTCAACCTGGATGTGTCCGCCCTCTACCTCCATTTGGCGGTGATAGTGCCGGA
>Ga0265298_10001629_pt1 | contig 33047 bp, 27 predicted proteins | sample AusTroGonzalo_MG_3_FD_193486 | JGI IMG/M metagenome (GOLD analysis project Ga0265298, IMG submission 193486) | Bovine rumen microbial communities from tropical cattle in Woodstock, Queensland, Australia - Gonzalo_01 | ecosystem: Host-associated > Mammals > Digestive system > Stomach > Rumen ... | reverse complement strand
AGAATGCAGAGAATCCCTCTGTCCCCAAGGCCGTTCGCATCACCTCACGCAAGCGAATCTACCACAAGTCTAATGAGGGTCAGGAACCAGCAAAAGACCAACAGGAAAATAAGAATCAATAATAAATAATAAAATAGGTATGACAAACATCGTATTGGCTGCCCAGGCAGCAGGACAAGGAAGTGGCATGAGTATGATACTGATGATGGTAGCCATCTTTGCCATCATGTGGTTCTTCATGATCCACCCACAACAGAAAAAACAGAAAGCTATCCAGAAATTTCAGAACGAGCTCACCGAAGGTACTCAGGTCGTCACCAGTGGAGGCATCCACGGCACTGTCAAGAGCATTGACCTGACCAAGAACACCGTCGAGTTGAAGATTGCCCGCGACGTGGTGATCACAGTCGACAAGAGTTGCGTGTTCCAAGATATGGCCAACTCAAACTCCGTACCCCAGAAGTAATCCAGATTAGCAACACACGTGGACATCGAGGGCAGAAATCTATGGAATTGGATGAAGTCATTCCTGTTCAGTAAGACGAACAGGGAGTTGTTCCTATTCCTGTTTTTCCTGGCTCTCTCAGGTGTGTTCTGGCTATTTCTCACACTTAACGAGTCGTACGAGAAGGAGTTCCATATCCCTGTGACCATTACCAACGTGCCGAAGAACGTGGTGCTGACCTCCGATGAGACCGACACTGTCAGGATGACCATCCGCGATAAGGGTTTCACGCTGGCAACCTATCTCTATGGCAATGCCCTGCCCCACGTCTACGTTGAATTCAAGAGCTACGCCAATCCCAACGGTACGGGCACCATTCCCACATCCGATCTGCAGAAACTGGTCAGACAGCAGTTGGCATCAGGATCAAGGATTACAGCCACGAAGACTGAGAAGCTCGAGTTCTACTACAACTATGGTGACAAGAAGCGTGTCCCCGTCAGATGGAGCGGTAGGGTGATTCCTGAGCAGCTGTATTTCATCTCGCACGTGGAATACATCCCTGACAGCGTGACCGTCTATGCACCAAGGGAGAAGCTAGACAGTATCACGATGGTCTATACGGAACAACTGAACTACGTCAACTTCCGCGACACGCTGATGGTCAACTGCCATCTTGCAAAGCACAAGGGCATCAAGACCGTACCTGAGGAGGTCAGAGTGGAATTCTATACCGACGTCCTGACGGAAGAGAGCATAGAGGGCGTACCCATCAAGGGCATCAATTTGCCCAAGGGCAAGGTCCTGCGGACATTCCCCGCCAAGATGACGGTCAATTTCGTCACAGGAGCCAGCGTCTTCCGTTCCCTCAAGCCAGAGGACTTTCTGGTCGTGGCTGACTATAATGAACTGAAAGACAGCCAGTCGGCCAAGTGCCGGATCTACCTGATGACGACACCCTCAGGCATCTCACGCGCCCGTCTGGAGTCGTCGGAGGTCGACTATCTGATAGAAGAACAGGTCACGGAATGAAGATTGGCATTACCGGCGGTATCGGCAGTGGCAAGAGCTATGTCTGCAAACGGCTCGAAGCTAAGGGCATCGAGGTCTATGACTGCGACAGTGCCGCCAAGCGGCTCATCCGGACATCACCCGAGATCCATGAACGCCTGACAGCCCTCATCGGGCCAGAGGCCTATGAATCGTCCGAAGGCGCATCCGAAGAATCCAGCTTCCGCCTCAACAAGGCTGCCGTCGCCCAGTTTCTGCTGGCATCAGAAGAAAATGCCAAGGCAATCGACGCCATCGTGCATCCCGCCGTCTTCAGGGACTTTGAGGAGAGCGGCCTGCTTTGGATGGAGAGTGCCATCCTCTATGAGTCGGGCATCTACCGGCTCATCGACAAGGTCATCGTGGTGACAGCCCCCGACGAGGTGCGCATCCAGCGCGTCATGCAGCGCGATGGCATCACACGTGAGAAGGTGCTTGACTGGATGACCCGACAACTGCCACAGGAGAAAGTCAGGCAGAGGGCAGACTTCGAGATCATCAACGACGGACAAAAAGACATTGATAAACAATTAAACAGAATACTCAGAAAATTATGCAACAGACAATCTTAGCAATCGCCGGTAAGCCCGGCCTTTTCAAACTCGTTTCAAGAGGTAAGAACAACCTGATTGTGGAGGCGCTCGACGGGACGCATCGCCGCCAACCCGCCTTCTCCTCTGAAAGGATCACCTCTCTGGCCGACATCGCCATGTTCACAGAGACCGATGACATCCCTCTGATGGACGTACTTGAGAACATCAAGAAACTCGAAGACTGCAAGAAGACCAGCATCAACGAGAAGAAAGCCTCTGGCAAAGAGCTGCAGGACTACTTCACGAAAGTGCTGCCGGAATGGGACAGGGATCGCGTCCACACCAGTGATATCAAAAAGCTCATTACCTGGTACAATATCCTCGTTGAGAACGGCATCACCGATTTCAAGGAAGAGATGTCACCCACGGAAGGAGACAACATTGACGACCGTGCATAAATGAAAAATCCCCTCAACCGAGGGGATTTTTATTTTTAGAATCTTCCAGGGCCTCCGAAACCGCCACCGCCGCCACGAGGACCACCGAAGCCACCACCACCACGAGGACCTCCGCCCATGCCGCCAGGGCCACCGCCACGGCCACCACGACCACCACGGCCCATGCCGCCGAAGCCGAAGCCTCCGTTGCCTCCAAAGAGATTCAGACGATAGACGACGTGCAACATACCATAGCTGGTAATAGCGTTATACTCAGTATCGCTGCGCTGCATGGCCGTGAGTGTACGGCTAATCGTTGACTGCTGGTGCAGGATATCGTAGAGCTGCAGTGAGACGGTCAGAGCCTTGCCAGTCAGGAAACTCTGCGAAATCTGGGCATTCCATATCAACTCGTTGGTATTCATCGAAGCATCGCTGTATCCACGACGGCTCTGCATGCCAAGGTTGGTGGTAATCGATGTTCCCCAAGGAGCGGTTACGCCCACCATACCGCCGTACGAGAAGGTATAGGTGTCAAGATCATTGTTAGGCTGCAGGTCATTGCGCGAACGCTGATAGTTGATCGAGCCGTTCAGTTCTATCTCCAACCAGTCATTACGGTAGCTACCTGCCAAGCGCTCACTAATACCCAGTGAATTGGTGGCACTCTTCTGAGACTCTTGTCCTAAGAGACTTACGAAACCAACATTATGATTATAGCTTAGATTCGTGAAGGTGTTCACATTAAAGTAGGCTGCTGAGTCAAGAGCCGTGTTGAACATGAAACCGAGACTACCGTTCCAGTTGCCGTTGATGTTCTCAGGACGTGTAATATAACCACCTGTTTCCGGATTATAGGTCATCTTACTGCTGACAGAATTGCTCGTCGTCGAGAAGTTGATGAAAGTCATAATCGACTGCTGGTGCTTCTGGAAATAGTCATTGTAGTTCAGACGGAAGTTCTGTGTGAACGAGGGTTTCAGTCCAGGGTTACCAGTACGGATGTTCAGCGGGTCGCTGTCATCATAGATGTCAAGCAGGTCGCTGATAGACGGCTGACGGCTGTTGCCACGATAGTTGAATCGCAACTGTCCCGTATTGCCACGCTTCCAGCGGAAGTCGAGCGTCGGAGTGAAGTTCGTCACCGTACGGGTGGTATCGGCATGTATGCCTTGATAGTCCTGAATGTAGTGCGACTTCTGCGGAATGACCTGGAAACCGACATTGAATGTGTATGAGTTACGCACAATGCGGAGCATCACCTCTGCCGTATGCGTGTAGTTCTTATATTCTGAGAAACGACTCAGATTGTTGTCCAAATAGGAGTCGAGAGGATCCGTCAGACGTACCAAATAGTCATCCCAACCACGATAGGAAGGATAGAGGCCGGAGAAATCAGCATCCAGCAGGTTATAGGTCTGGCGGTCGCTCTTCTGATAGCTGTACTGGAAGTTGTAGCTGAACTGCAAGTAAGTGCGTCTCATGATGGGTTCACTATAAGTAAGACGGGCACTATAGCTGTAGTTGTCCGTCGGCGTGACGTTCCAACGGTTGGTCTGATAGGAAGAGTCACGTGCCACCATATTCGTATAGTTGTTCGTCAGCGACTTGCTGTTGCCCTCGCTCCAGTTACCATTCAGCTGGAGGGTGATGTTACGGCCGTAGTTGTTCAGTTTCCTATTCAACTGAAGCATACCGCCCACGCTCTTCGTGTCGCTATAGCTGATGCTGTTCTGTTCGGTGTAATTCAACACTTTTTTTCCCAGTTCATTAATCGACATCAGAGGATCGGTCACATAGAGATAGGGATCCTCATTGAATGTGGCATTACGGCCCACCTGTTCTCCGTCGTTACTATTGTACCTGAAGTTCGGACGGAACATGATGTTCGTCATTGAATCAGGTGTCCATTCCAATCGCATCTGGGCATCCCAGCCGTTGCTGCGGCTATAGTTCTGGCTGATGCTGTTACCGAACGAGGAAGTATTGCCATTGATGAAGCTTTCCGTAGAGCTCTTTGAGAAAGCATCACCGTCGGAGTGGTTCCAACGCACACTACCGTCGAGCGTCAGCTTATCCTTCTTCTCATAGTTGAAGTTGACACCCGTCATCTTGGTGGCAGTCAAGCCCTGGCGTCCCATACCGAAACGGCCGCCACCGCCGCCACCTGGGAAGCCCATATCATTGACGTTATTGGCACTTCCCATCAGGAATACAGTCATGTCGCTCTTCATGACACCGCCGAACAGACGGCCAGAATAGCGATCCTTTGTACCGACACCCAAGTCGGCATTAATCATCGTACCACGGTTCATGCCTGGCTTCACGCCGAAGTCGAGCACCGTCTGCTCCTCACCGTCTTCAATACCGCTGATACGGGCCAGGTCACTCTGCTGGTCGTAGGCCTTGATCCTGTCGATAATACTGGTGGGCAGGTTCTTCATGGCTGTCTTGGTGTCGCCCGTCATAAACTCCTTACCATCGACGAGGATCTTCTTCACCTCCTTACCATTGATCTTCACCGTACCGTCATCACTGACCTCGGCACCAGGCAGACGCCTTACCAACTCCTCTACGACCGAGCCCTCTGGCACGCGGTAGGCACTGGCATTATAGACGAAAGTATCGGCCTTCATCGTCACCTTGGCGGCATGAGCCGTCACCGTGGCACCCTTCAGCATAATGGCATCGGGAGCCAGCGTAATCGTGCCAACTGGCAAATTCTTGTCGTCGGCAATCTTGATACTCTTCGTATAAGTCTTGAAACCAACGTAGGTTACTCTCAGCTTGTAGTCTCCATTGGAGGGAGCCTTGATAGAGAAGGAGCCTTCTGTGTTTGTCACGGCGTTGGCAACTACCTTCTCGCCGCTCAGCAAAGATGCCGTGGCCTGAATCACAGCGTCTTTTGTGTCTTGTTCTACGACTTTACCTGTAACGGTACGTTGTGCAAATGCAGTCATTGTCGTAACACTGACGACAATCATCAATAAAAGTCTTTTCATCATTATTTGGTTTATTTTTTGTCCTTTTGACGTATTGAATTAACGAAAGTTTAATCAGAGATGAGAAAAAAAGAAGGAAAACAACAATTATTTTACGATTTCGCATCGAGATTAAAAAAATTTTCTTACCTTTGCAGCGAAATTAGACCGACCATTAAAAGAGAATGAACCCACAGAAGGTTGTAATAGCCGATAATCTGGAGCAGGCACTGGCAAATGCCATCGGTGAGTGCGAGCATGACAGGATTTTTCTGTTGGCCGACGAGACCACCGCACAGCTCTGCCTACCAGTCGTCGAAGGGTTCAGTTGCCTGAACGGCGCACAGCGCATCATCATCGGTGCTACAGACACCCATAAGACAATAGAGTCGTTGTCCCATGTCTGGGAAGAAATGGGCGAAAAGGGAGCCACCCGCCACACATTATTAATAAATATAGGAGGCGGCATGGTGACAGACCTGGGGGGATTTGCAGCCTCTACTTTCAAGCGGGGCATCAACTACATCAACATTCCCACGACGCTTCTCTCAATGGTCGACGCCAGCGTGGGCGGCAAGACAGGCATCAACTTCAGAGGGCTGAAGAATGAAATTGGCGTATTCAACAATGCTGCCTCGGTCATCCTCGACACGCAGTTCCTGCGCACGATGGACCGCGAGAACATCCTTTCCGGCTATGCTGAGATGCTCAAGCACGGACTCATCTCCAACGAGCCGATGTGGGCAGAACTGATGAACTACGACGTCGAGGAGCCTGACTTGGGAAAACTCCGGCAGATGGTAGCCGACAGCGTGGCTGTCAAGCAGTGCATCGTCACCGAAGACCCTACCGAGCAGGGCATCCGCAAGGCATTGAACCTGGGACATACCGCAGGCCATGCCTTCGAGTCGCTGGCACTCAAGCGCACACCCGTGCTGCACGGCTATGCCGTCGCCTGGGGTCTGGTCTGTGAACTCTACCTGAGTTGTATCAAGACAGGCTTCCCTACGGACAAGATGCACCAGACTGTCAGTTTCATCCGCGAGCATTACGGAAAGATGGAGATCACCTGCGACGACTACCCCACCCTGCTCGAACTGATGATGCACGACAAGAAGAACTATGGTGGAATCATCAACTTCACGCTATTGGGCAAGATCGGAGATATCCGCATCAACCAAAGCGCAACGAAGGAAGATATATACGAGGCTCTTGATTTCTATCGGGAGTCCTGACAAAGAAGACCAATCAACTTAATAGACCTAATCATATTACTAACTAATCGCAGATGCAGCCACTCGGGAGAGCAGTTGCATCTCTTTTTTTATACCCTTGCCAACGCTTCTGCCTGTTGACGGGCAGGCTTGCCAGTCGCAGTCAGGGGAATACGTTCCACGTGGATATAGGCACGAGGCTGGTGATATTTGGGAAGAATGCGCTCACAGACCTTACGGGCCTCATCAACAGAGCCTTCCGTCAACAGAACGACCACTTCACCAAACTTTGGATCAGGACGCTTAGTAATTAAATAAGGTACGCGTACATATTCTGAAAGTTGCCGTTCCACTTCCTCTGCCTGAATCTTGATGCCACCAGAACAGATGACATTGTCCTTACGCCCCAGAATACGGAAACGCCCATCAGGACGTATCTCGACGATATCGTTGGTGACAAGGGTCTCTGGACACACTTCTGGAGCATCAATCACCAGACAGCCTTCGTCAGAGAGACTGAGATGAACTGAATCAAAAGGTGTGTACCAGTCGGAAACTTCTGGACCGCTGAGTCTGCGGAGTGCGATATGCGAGAGCGTCTCCGTCATGCCATAGGTACTCCACACGGCATTCGGAAAGGTCTTCAGTTCGGCAGCAAGGGCATCGTCAATAGCACCGCCACCGATGATCAGGTGGCGAATCACCATAAGCCGCTCCCGCTCCTCAGGCACCTGCAGTGAGTTCCACACCTGCATCGGCACCATCGCCGCAAAAGTGACACAAGAGGGCAGTGTCGCTGCCAACGGATGTCCCGATAGTTCCACACTGATCAGCCTCAAACCCCGTTCCAAGGCCCGTACCACCATCATCTTCCCAGCGATATAGTCGAGCGACATACAGAGCAGAGCAGTATCGCCCTGACGGAGTCCGAGGAAATCACAGGTGATACGCGCAGAAGCCAACATCCGCCGCTTCTCCACCAGCATCTGCTTCGGCACCCCCGTCGAGCCACTCGTCTGCACCCGTACATAAGGGCTGTCGTTCTGCCATTCTGCTAAGAACTCTTCACTATTCATTCTTTCTCCAAAGCCGGTCTCCACGAATCTCCAACGGCATCGGGATATTATCCGTAAACAACTGCCCTGTGCCCAGGCCCTGCGGCATAAGGATATCATCGCCATAGACATCGCTCGCAAACTGGGCAATGGCATTCAAACCGACATTACTCTCCAACGCCGAGGTGATCCATGATCCGATACCCTGTTCCTTGGTCGTCTCAATCCACTCCCGACAACCGTACATTCCCCCATGAAGTGAGGGCTTCAAAATGATGTAAGCAGGCTTGATGATGTTCAACATGTGCGCCTTCATCTCCGGATTGTTCACGCCTATCAACTCTTCGTCGAGGGCTATGGGCAACGGCGACTCACGACAAAGTTCAGCCATATAAGCCCATTGCCCTGCCTTTATGGGCTGTTCGATGCTATGGACAGCATATTGCGAGAGTAGTTCCAGCTTGTAAAGCGCCTCCTCGAAAGGGAAGGCTCCATTGGCATCGAGACGCAGTTCCACCTCATGAAAACTGAAACGTTCACGGATGCGCTTCACCAAGTCCAGTTCCTGTTCGAAGTCGATGGCACCTATCTTCAGCTTCACGCAGCGGAAGCCCTGCTCGAGTTTCTGCTCCATCCGTTGCAGCATCTCCTCGTAGTTGCCCATCCAAACCAACCCGTTGATAGGAATGCCTACCTCTCCACGACTGAAAGCCGTATCAAAAAGCCTGTCGCACCGTTGCAGGTTCAACAGCGCAGTTTCCAGTCCAAAGAGCATTGATGGATAAGCGCGCAGAGCTTCGAACAAATCACTGGGGGATTGTCCCTCGTGTGAATAGCGCAGCGGATTACACAGGGACTGTCCCCTCTGTGATTCCTGCCAATGGCATAACTCCACACAAAACTGCTCCAGTTTCGAGCGATACATTTCGTCTGGCAACGCATCACAACTCAGGTCAGGCAGCGGCGCACACTCCCCCACTCCCTCGCGCTCACCGTCAGACAGATGAACGAACCAGCTCTTCCGTTCGGTATACACCCCTCGCGATGTCCCCGCCGGCTGCTTGAAATGGAGCACCCGTTCCTCTACCCGATACTTCATGGCAGTTTGGGGTATTTCTTGAAGTCAGGCTTGCGCTTTTCGAGAAAAGCCTTGCCGCCCTCCTGCGCCTCGTCGAGGAAGTAGTAAAGCATCGTACAGTCACCTGCCAGTTCCTGAATACCAGCCTGGCCGTCGAGTTCGGCATTGAGGCCTGCCTTGATCATACGGAGAGCCAACGGCGAACGCTCCATCATGGTCTCTGCCCACTCCACGCACTCGTCTTCCAACTGCTCGATAGGCACCACCTTGTTTACCATTCCCATTCGCTCAGCCTCCTGAGCCGTGTACTGGCGACAGAGGAACCAGATCTCACGCGCCTTCTTCTGACCGACGATACGTGCCAGATACGAAGAGCCAAAACCAGCATCGAAGGAGCCCACCTTAGGTCCCGTCTGTCCGAAGATGGCATTCTCAGAGGCAATGGTCAGGTCGCACACCAAGTGGAGCACGTGACCACCACCGATAGCATAGCCATTCACCATCGCGATAACGGGTTTCGGCAGACGACGTATCTGCATCTGTACGTCAAGCACACTCAGACGGGGTACGCCCTCCTCATCTACATAGCCACCACGCCCTTTCACATGCATGTCACCGCCAGAGCAGAAGGCATGCTTCACGTCGTTTAAGGACTGGCCCTCAGGCACTTCCGACATCGCACCCGTCAACAGTACCACACTGACGTCCTGCATCTCGCGGCACATCGAGAATGCCTGCGACAACTCATAGGTAGTCTTCGGCGTAAAGGCATTCCTAAACCTCGGACGGTTAATCGTAATCTTCGCAATCCCGTTATACTCCTCGAAGAGAATCTCCTCGAATTCACGGATGGTATTCCACTGTCTCTTTTCCATAATCTCTATATAGCTTAATAAATTCTGCTGCAAAGATAACAAATAATTGCGAAATAATGATGATCTTTGATTGGATATTTAATTGTCTATAGTGACGATAAAAGAAAGACTTAGTCTCTTGGGCATCAAATTCACTGAATTTGATTAGTAAATTCACTGAATTTTGTCAGTAAATTCACTGAATTTGCTTGCTAAGTTCAATGAATTTGCTTGCTAAGTTCAATGAATTTGCCAGTTAGCATAGTACTGGCTAATTATTAATACATCGAAGCACTTCTTCGCAGGAAAAATTGCAAAAAGACTTTGCCGTTTGAGAATAATTTGCTAATTTTGCAGCAAGAAATGTATCAGACACCTCAAACTCATAAGTATATGCTACAGATCCGCTGCAAGAACATCAATGTGACGAAAAGTTTTCCGGAAGGGACCTCGCTGCTCGACGTCTATCAGGAGTTTGCCGATGAGATCAAGCTCCCCTATCCCGTGGTATCGGCCAGAGTGAACAATGTGTCAGAAGGGCTGAAGTTCCGCCTGTTCCAGAACCGCGACGTGGAATTCATGGATGCCCGCGAGGGGTCAGGGCATCGGGTGTATGTCCGTTCACTGAGCTTCCTGCTCTACAAAGCCACGCAGGACGTGTTCCCTGGCTCAAAGCTCTTCATCGAACACTCGTTGGCAAGGGGGTACTACTGTAATTTCAAGAAGCGAGGGGATTACAAATCCCCACGAACGGGAGGTGAAGGAAACACAGTGACCGATGGCGATGTGGAGCTCATCAAGAAAAGGATGCAGGAAATCGTAGACCTCGACATACCTTTCCGTCGTACGGAGGCAACGACGGAGGAAGCCGTCCGCGTATTTACGGAAAGGGGATTCGCTGACAAGGTGAAGCTGCTGGAGACCAGCGGACAGATCTACAGCGACTACTACACGCTGGGCGACACCGTCGACTACTATTACGGGGCGCTGGTACCGAGTGCCGGCTATCTGAAGGTGTGGGGACTGGAGCGTTATGAGGATGGCATGCTACTACGGGTGCCCGACTGGAACAATCCCCTGAAACTGGCGGAGAAGATAGCACAGCCCAAGACCTTCGAGATGTTTGCAGAGAAGACCCATTGGGACATCATCATGCGCCTATCGAATGCCGGCGACGTGAATAAGGCCATCAAGCGAGGCTATGCCTCGGAACTGATACAGGTATCTGAAGCCCTGCAGGAGAAGAAGATTGTGCAGATAGCCGAAGAGATCGACCGCCGCTTCCATCAGGAGAAGGATCCTGTGCGCATCGTACTGATCACCGGTCCGTCGAGTTCTGGCAAGACCACCTTCTGCAAGCGACTCTCCGTACAGCTGCTCGCCTGTGGGCTACGGCCCGTATCCTTCTCTACCGATGACTATTTTGTCAACCGTGTGGACACGCCAAAGCTGCCCAACGGCAACTATGACTTCGACAATATCGAGACAGTGGAGTATGCTCTGCTTGAAGACCATCTGCAACGCCTGATGCAGGGTGAGCGCGTGGAAATCCCTGAGTATAACTTCGTCACCGGCAAGCGCGAATACAACGGCAAGAAGCTGAAGCTGACAGGCGATACGGTGCTCATCATCGAAGGCATCCACGCCCTGAATCCACTACTGACGAAGAAGTTGCCGGACTCCCTGAAATACAAGATCTATATCTCGGCCCTCACCAGCATCTCCATCGACGACCATAACTGGATACCGACCCGCGACAACCGTCTGCTGCGCCGCATCATCCGTGACTACAACAAGGGAGCCTATACCGCCCAGCAGACCATCGCCCAATGGAAGAACGTCCTGCAGGCCGAAGAGCAGTGGATATCGCCCTATCAGGAAACGGCCGACGCGATGTTCAACTCGGCATTGAACATTGAGTTTGCCGTGCTCCGCACCCATGCAGAGATCATCCTGGCCTCCGTGCCGAGAAACTGTCCCGAATACGGCGATGCGCACCGGCTGCTGAAGTTCATCCACTTCTTCCTGCCCGTCAGCGACAAGGAGATACCGCCGACGTCCATCATGCGTGAGTTCGTGGGAGGTTCCAGCTTCAAATACTAAGCGATTGGTAATAGTCCTTGTAGACCCGCTCATCCTCTGCGGCATCAGTGAAGACTTCGAGGAGGACAGGACGGTCGCTATCTATATTTAATAAGGTGTCGATGCCCTCTCGCATCTCCTCCATATCCGTTGCCTTCAGATAAGCCACGTTGTTCTGCATGCAGATGCCCTCGGCTGAGGTCAGATGCTCGGCAGAGACTAACTTATCACGGGCGGGACTCTGTTCCAAGCCCTTCAACATATTGAAGATGCCACCCCGGCCGTTGTTCAATAGTAGAATGCGGAGATTTCCCTTCAGATTCTGATTCCATAGGGCATTCTGGTCATAGAAGAAACTCAGGTCGCCAATAACACAGAAAACGGGGTCGTCAGTGACGCAGGAGAAGCCCGCGGCCGTGGAGAGCGAACCGTCGATGCCATTCACGCCACGATTGCACCAGACCGGATGGCTGGCAAAGATATTGGCCAGACGGATGGCAGTGCTGTTGGCGTAGTGGATAACAGCCTTACCAACACCACACTCAAAGCACTTCACGGCGGCCATCTGGGAATAGGCTGGCACATAGGCTTCTGCCTGCTGACGGACACGAGCTAACAGGTCATCCCACATCTGTACGAAGGGATGGGGCTGCTGCTCAAGGTTGAAGCGGACAAGATCGGCCAACACCTCACCGTCGCCCTGAACGACATGGGTGAGATTCAGGAATGTGTCGTTCACCTCGTCCGTCCTGTTCACCGCCCACGTCTCCTTGGCCTTTCGCAGGAAATGCTTCACCCGCTTGCTGACGATGGAGCCGCCTGTATAAAGCACGAAATCGGGCACATAGCGTTCATCGTCGCCCACCAGCCAGACCGCCTCGTCGAGATGGGGATTCATCGGCTGACCACTGATCAGCATCGGGCGCTTGGCCTGCATGAACATCCGGCACACATGGCTCTGGGTCATGGAAGAGGCGTCGGCCTCTATCAGTTCAATCTTGCGCTCAACGGGTAGTTCAGGAACGCTATAGTCGAACAATGGCTCAGTGATGGGGACATTGATATGCACGGGAGCTTGACGGATGATTAGCGCCTCATTGACCAGACGGTTGCAGTACCAGCGCAACTCATCATTATGAGGTTCCGGCAGGGAGACGGCTTTGGTGACGAAGCGGCCTAAGGCATCGGATTGCGGGAGGGTCTGACCGTCAAGCTGATCAATCCACTGAGGTGGACGGTCAGCGGAAATGACGATGAGAGGGACATGCTGATAGTAGGCCTCTGCAACGGCGGGGGCGAGATTCAGCAGTGCCGTACCACTGGTGACACAGACGACAACGGGCTCAGCCAGTGCCTGTGACATGCCCAAGGCATAGAACCCCGCTGAGCGCTCGTCGGTCACCGGATAGCACTGGATATTAGGACACTCATTGAGGTTATGCACAATGGGTGAATTTCGGCTACCAGGGCAGACCACAGCGTGCCTGACACCATGAGCCACCAGCACTGCCGTTAATATGTTGACGTTTTCTTTATTGCTATACATTTTTTGTTTACGGTTTACAGACAAGGAGCGACCGCATGGTTTCGAGCTTGGCCTCGGTCTCCTGCCACTCCTGCAATTCGACACTGTCTTTCAGCAACCCGCCGCCGGCATAGAGGTGGTAATGACAGCCCTCGATATTCATGCAACGGAGAGAGACATAGAGATGGGTCTCCGCTCCCAAAGGTCCCATGAAACCACTGTAGTACCGACGGGGCGTATGCTCGTTGCGCACGATGAAGTTGAAAACCTCCCGCTTGGGCAGGCCACAGACGGCTGGTGTGGGATGGAGCGCGTGCAGCAAATCGCCGAGCTGGGCATCCCCCGGCAACGAGAACGTAAAGTCACTACGCAGATGGACGAGGTTGGCAGCACGCACGGTACGAGGTCCTTCCTCCTGAAAGACACCTGTAAACTGTTCAAGGCACTCTGTGATATAGGTACTGACAATGCGCTGCTCCTGAATGTTCTTCGTCGACCAGGCAACCGTCTCCCCTTCGCTGTTAAGCTGGTCTTCCTCCAGTTTCATCGTACCGGCCAGTGCGATGGTGCGCCATTTGTCGCCCTCGCTCTGCAGCAGGATCTCGGGTGTGGCCGTCAGCCAACAACCGCTCTTCTCTGTGCTGACAAGTGCGATGAACATACGGGGATAACGCTCACAGGCACGCTGGAAGAGTTCCATCGGATCAATGGGCTCGGCGGTCTCCTCATCGGCACAACGGGCAAGGACAATCTTACGAAAAGTGCCAAGTTCCAGCTGCGCATGGTAGTTGGCAAAGTCGATGGAATAAGTATCTCGTTGAGAAGGGCGGGCCATGACAGGGCCCTTAACCCCAACAGCCTCTGTCCTGCACTCTACACGCTCCACCTCGTCGGGACGTATCAGGAGAATGGGCTGCGAGGCTGTCACCTGAAAGGGAGCCATCACAAAACCCTGCTGGCCGCTGAGCTCCTGACAGGAGAACAATTCCAATGGCTCTCCCACATTCTGCCGGATCAGTGTGGCCCGATCCTCATACGGCAAGCGATAGATGGCAAAGGCAGGCATTACTTCTTGTGCTTGATGATATAGTTGGTGACGCGGACATTAGAGATCAGCTCGCCCGACGTGTCCTTGATGTCGACATTCCATACATGCAGCGTGGTGCCCTTATGGAGCAGCGTGGCATAAGCCGTCACACTATCACCCTCTGCAACGGCCTTCACATGGCTGCCGCTGACCTCGATGCCTACACAGGCACAGCCCGGACAGAGAGCCGACGAACCTACACCCGCCACGTTCTCAGCCAGTGCCAGCGAGGCACCGCCACTCAGAAAACCGAAGGGCTGACGGTTACGTTCGTCGACACGCATACGTGCCATACACGTATCGTCCTCAGGCGTGGAAATAAACTCCATCCCGAGGGCGGTACTCAGATTAGGCTTTGCATTGATTAGTTCGTTGATTCTTCCTACATCCATTATTCATTTTTAACTTTTCACTATTCACTTTTCACTTAAATAGTGAATATTCTGGTACGCTCCATGCAAGAGCACTGGCACCGAGCACGTCACGCTCACGGTCGTTGAGCCTCGATGTAAAGAACTTTACCTTACCCTTCATATTGCCAAACACATGTCTCTCGAACGATTCGTGGGTGGGATCGAGAAGCCATTTACCGGCATGCGAGATACCACCTGTCAGGATGATGGCCTCAGGGTCGATGATTGATGCATAGTTGGCCAGACCCAGTCCCAACATCTCACCCGTACGACGGTAGACCTCAATGGCCAGTTTGTCACCCTTGTCACAACACTCAGCGATGGTACGCGGCGAGAGTTTCTCCAAGTCGCGCAGCAATGAAGGCTCGTTGCTCTCCGCCATCACCTCTTGGGCAGTCAGCACAATGCCCTTGGCACCGGCATACGCCTCCAGACAACCTTCGTGGCCACAGCCGCACCGACGGCCGTTCACCACTACACAAGTATGTCCGAACTCACCGGCATAGCCGTTATGACCCTTATGGTCAGTCCCTTCCGTGAAGAAACAGCTGCCCAGACCGACACCCAAGCTGATGACGATAAAATTCTTCATACCGTGGGCACTGCCGAAAGTATATTCACCCAATGCGGAAACGTGGGCATCATTGGAAAGCCCCACAGCCAAACCGATACGCTCGCGCAGCATCACAGCCAACGGAACCATTCCCTTCCAGGGTAAGTTGGCGGCATTCTCGATACAGCCCGACACCGAACTGGCGCTTGGTGAACTGACACCGATACTGCGTATGGTCTCGTAACCGCCGTTGGCCTCCACAAGATACACAATCTTCTCGCTCAGTACCTCGACGAAATGATTCACATCCGGATAGTCCAGGGTAGGAAACGACTCCTCTGCCAGGATGTTACCCCGGATATCCACAACTGCATACGTAGTGCTCTCGTTGCTGATGTCAACGCCCACCACTCTTGTCTTTAGGTTAAATTCCTCCATATTAATAATTTTGCTATTTAAACAGCGAGTACTCTTTGACATCCCATGCCAGGGCACTGGCACCCAGCACGTCACGCTCACCCTCTTTCAGGATGGACACAAGCAAGCGCGTGGCACCACGCACATTATGGAACACATGCTCGTCGAAGGAAGCACGCATGGGCCTGAGTAGCCATTTGCCGGCCTTCGTCATGTCGCCCGTCAGGATGATAGCCTCTGGATTCAGCACTGAGGCATAATTGGCCAAACCAAGACCCAGCATAAAACCTACGCGGCGAAAGGTCTCGATGGCGATGCGGTCGCCCTTGTCGCAACAGTCGGTGATGGTGTCGATGTTGAGGTCATCCAACTCACTCAGGAGGGTACTACCACCATCGGCCATCAGTTCCTGAGCAGTCCTTACCAGTCCCCTATCTGAGCAGTAGGTCTCCAGACAGCCTCTGCGCCCGCAGCCGCACTCGCGGCCGTTGACCTCGACACAGGTATGTCCGACCTCGCCGGCAAAGCCGTTGACACCTAAGTGCGGCAGACCATTGGTGAAGATACAACTACCGAGACCGCCGTGACTGATGGAGCACACGATGAAGTCCTTCATACCGTGGGCACTACCGAAGGCCTTCTCACCCAAGGCTGTGATGTGCGCGTCGTTGGCCAATGCCACAGCCAGTCCTAAACGGTCCTGCAGCATGGCAGCCAGGGGCACCACACCTTTCCACTTCAGGTTGGCTGCATTCTCGATACAGCCTGTCAGATAATTGCCACTCGGGGCACTAATGCCCACAGAGCGCACCTTATCAAAACCGCCGTTCTCCTCCATCAGCATTACTATCTTCTCACTCAAGGCTGTCACATATTCCGTCACGTCCGGATAGTCGGGCGTATTGAAATGATCCTGTGCTATGATCTCGCCCCGGATATCCACCAGAGCGTATGTTGTTCTCGTTTCACGAACGTCGACACCGACGACACGGGTTTTGATCTCATCAACTGCTTCCATACGTCACTTCACTTAAACAATGAATACTCCTTCACTTCCCATGCCAGCACACTGGCACCCAGTATATTACGCTCACTCTCATCAAGATCAGAGGCCAGGAACTTCACCTTGCCCTGGATATTGTGGAACACATGCTGCTCAAACGATGCCTGGGCAGGCTCGATGAGCCACTTGCCGGCTTTGGAGATACCACCCGTGAAAATAATAGCCTCAGGATTGAGTACCGTGGCATAGTTGGCCAAACCCAGACCTAACATTTCACCCGTACGGCGATAGGTCTCGATAGCCAGCTTATCACCCTCGTTACACAACTGAGAGATGACGCGTGGTGTCAGCTTTTCAGCACGTCGCATCAGCGAAGGTTCGCTCGTCTCTGCCATCACTTCGCGCGCCGTGCGGATGATGCCCTTCGTAGCCGTATAAGCTTCCAGACAACCTTTGTTACCGCAACCGCACAGACGACCATCGTGCTGTACGCAGGTATGGCCTATCTCGCCGGCAAAACCTTCGTAGCCTAAGTTCACGCTACCATTGGAAAAGATACAGCTGCCAAGACCGCTACCGATGGTTAAGGCGATAAAATCACGCATGCCGTGGGCACAGCCGAAGGCATGCTCACCCAAAGCTACCACATGAGAGTTATTGGCTACCGCCACAGCAAGACCCAGACGGTCGCGCAGCAAAGCTGCCAAGGGAATCACGCCCTTCCAAGGGAAATTCGGAGAGTTCACAATACTGCCCGTCATATAGTTGGAACTCGGGGCACTGATCCCCACCGAACGGATGTTCTCATAGCCACCATTACCCTCTACCAGGGTCAAGATACGTTCACTCAAGGTGGTCACGAACCCACCAATATCGGGATAATCCTCTGTGGGGAAGCTATCCTTAGCCTCGATATTTCCTCTGACATCTACAACCGCAAATGAGGTCGCTTCCAGACTGATGTCAACGCCTATCACTCTTTTCTTTACCGTTGTCTGATTCATCGCAATTCCTTTAGTTATTGTGCTACAAAAGTAGGAATTATTCTTAAAACCACCAAATGTTTTGTCGTTTTTTTGCAAAAAATGCCCTAAAAGTAGGATAATTCACAGATTTTTCGTATCTTTGCACCCACATATTATAATTATATATGAATATTTTAGAACTTAGTGAACAGGAAATAGGCAGGCGCGAGAGCCTGCAGGAGTTGCGCAACATGGGTATCAACCCCTACCCCGCAGCTGAATTCCCCACCAATGCCTTCTCGGCAGATATCAAGGCGGAATTCAAAGAAGACGACAATCGCGAAGTAGTCATTGCCGGCCGTATGATGAGCCGCCGCGTGATGGGAAAGGCCAGTTTTGCAGAGTTGCAGGACAGCAAGGGCCGCATACAGGTTTACATCACCCGTGATGACCTCTGCCCAGGCGAAAACAAGGACCTATATAACACCGTGTTCAAGCATCTGCTTGACATCGGCGACTTTATCGGCGTCCGCGGTACGGTGTTCCGCACCCAGACAGGCGAGATCAGCGTCCATGCCAAGGAGCTGACCCTGCTGTCGAAGTCGCTCAAGCCACTGCCCATCGTGAAGTACAAGGACGGCGTGGCCTACGACAGTTTCGACGATCCTGAGCTGCGCTACCGTCAGCGCTATGTCGATCTTGTGGTGAACGAGGGTGTGAAAGACACGTTCCTCAAGCGCGCCACCATCGTGCGCACCATGCGCCGCATCCTCGACGAGGCAGGCTACACCGAGGTGGAGACACCTACCCTGCAGGCCATCGCCGGTGGTGCCACCGCACGGCCGTTCATCACGCACTTCAATGCCCTTGATATAGATATGTACATGCGTATTGCCACCGAGCTCTACCTGAAGCGCCTCATCGTGGGCGGCTTCGAGGGCGTCTATGAGATTGGCAAGAACTTCCGCAACGAGGGTATGGACAAGACTCACAACCCCGAGTTCACCTGTATGGAACTCTACGTATCCTATAAGGACTACAACTGGATGATGTCTTTCACGGAGCGGATGCTCGAAGAGATCTGTGTGGCTGTCAACGGCAAGCCTGAGGTAGAGATCGACGGCAACGTCATCTCCTTCCGCGCGCCCTACCGCCGTCTGCCCATCCTCGATGCCATTAAGGAGAAGACCGGCTTCGACTGCGACGGCAAAAGCGAGGACGAGATCCGCCAGTTCTGCCTCTCGAAGGGTATGGAGGTCGACGAGACCATGGGTAAGGGAAAGCTTATCGACGAGCTCTTTGGGGAGTTCTGCGAGGGCAGTTTCATCCAGCCCACCTTCATCACTGACTACCCCGTCGAGATGTCGCCCCTGACCAAGATGCACCGCTCGAAGCCCGGACTCACTGAGCGCTTCGAACTGATGGTCAATGGCAAGGAATTGGCCAATGCCTACTCTGAGCTCAACGACCCCATTGATCAGGAAGAGCGTTTCATCGACCAGATGAAATTGGCCGACAAAGGCGATGATGAAGCGATGATCATCGACCACGACTTCCTGCGCGCCCTGCAGTATGGTATGCCTCCCACCAGTGGCATCGGCATCGGCATCGACCGTCTGGCCATGCTCATGACCGGCAAGTTCGCCATTGGTGAGATCATGCTCTTCCCCCAGATGAAGCCCGAGAAGAAGATTCCGCAGTCATCTCCCGCTGAATGGGCTGCTATCGGTGTCGGCGAAGACTGGGTACCCGTGCTCCGCAAGGCTGGCTTCAACCTCATCCAGAACATCCGCGACGAGAAGGCACAGGGCCTGCAACAGAAGCTCGGAGACATCCTGAAGAAGTACAAGCTCAACCTGCAGAAGCCCAGCGTTGACGAAATCGCCACATGGATTGACAAGGCCCAAGCCTAATTATGCATTATGCTTTATTAATTATGCATTAACTTTATGTTCGACTGTGGTAAGATAGCAATCATCGGCGGCGGCAGCTGGGCAACAGCGATCGCCAAGATAGTGGTGGGCCACACCAACCATATCGGATGGTACATGCGGCGCGATGACCGGATCGAGGAGTTCCGCCGCATGGGTCACAACCCGGGCTATCTTACTAGTGTACACTTCAACGTCGACGAGATCCATTTCGACTGCGATATCAACCGCATCGCACAGGAGTACGACACCCTCGTTTTCGTCACACCCTCGCCCTACCTCAAGAGCCACTTGAAGAAGCTCAAGACCCGTATGCGCGACAAGTTCATCGTCACTGCCATCAAGGGTATCGTCCCCGATGACAACCTTGTCTGCTCCGAGTACTTCCATCAGGTGTTCGACGTACCATACGAGAATCTGGCCTGTCTGGGAGGACCCTCTCACGCCGAGGAAGTCGCCCTCGAACGACTCTCCTACCTCACAGTAGGCTGCGCCGATCGCGAGAAAGCACAAGCCTTCGCCGACGTGCTCACCAGCGAGTTCATTAAGACCAAGACCAGCACCGACGTCATCGGCATCGAGTACTCCTCCGTACTGAAGAACGTCTACGCCATCGCCGCTGGCATCTGCAGCGGTCTGAAATATGGCGACAATTTCCAGGCCGTTCTCATGGCCAACGCCGTACAAGAAATGAACCGTTTCCTCACCGCCGTACACCCTTTAGAGCGCAATGCCTACGACTCCGTCTACCTTGGCGACCTACTCGTCACCGGTTACTCCAACTTCTCGCGTAACCGTACCTTCGGCACCATGATCGGCAAGGGCTACAGCGTCAAGTCGGCACAGATCGAGATGGAAATGATTGCCGAGGGCTACTTCGGCACAAAGTGCATGAAGGAGATCAACCGCCACTACCACGTCAACATGCCCATCCTTGATGCAGTCTACAACATCCTCTACGAGCGTATCTCTCCCCAGATTGAAATCAAGCTCCTCACAGACTCCTTCCGCTGAAATACTTAATAAAGGCACATCTCCCCAATACCTACTCATTCCAGATTAAGAAAGATATCTCTCCAGCATTAGTGCTTCTACACTAATACACGCGGGGGCCGAAGATGGAAGTGCCGATGCGGACCATCGTCGTGCGGCATTCGAGGGCGATGAGGTAGTCGTCGCTCATACCCCACGAGCGTTCGCAGAAGGCCTCGTCGTCAGCAAAATATTTCATCTTCACCTCGTCGAAGAAATCGGCGGCGGTCAGCATCTCGCGGCGGATCTGTTCACGGTCGTCGACGAACGATGCCATCATCATCAGGCCACAGATGCGGACGTGCTCCAGCTGGCGCCACTGGCCCTCTTCGAGCAGTTGGCGACAGGCGTCAAGTGTCAGTCCGTACTTCGTGGCTTCCTCGGCGATGTGGAGTTCCAACAGCACCTTAATGACGCGGCCGAAACGCTCCGCCTGACGGTTAATCTCTTGCAAGAGCTTCATGGAGTCAACGGCCTCAATCATAGATACATAAGGCGCGATGTACTTCACCTTGTTGGTCTGCAAGTGACCGATGAAGTGCCACTCGATGTCCTGAGGCAGTGAGGTGTGCTTCTGGCGCAGTTCCTGCTCGTGGCTCTCGCCGAAGATGCGCTGGCCCTCGGCATAGGCAGCCTCGATGTACTCGTTGGGATGGTACTTGGAAATTGCCACAAGACGGACGTCCTGTGGCAATGTGTCGAGCACTTGGTGCAAATGTCCTTTGACGTCGTAGTCCATCACTGCTGCTCGTATTCTGGTTTGTCGTCCTTTTTCGCCTTGGCGGCGTACTCGAAGACATCCATCAGCGTGGTCTCGCTGACGGTGTTGATGACGTAGTCGATCATCGTACCGCCCATCACTTCCTCGATGTTCTTCACGGCACCGTTGAAGGAGCCTGCCTGCACGAGGTAGCTGACGGTGCTGCGCTTCTCCTTGTCGGTCTTCTCGTCGATGGTGATGAACTGAAGCTTAGCCTTGTACCACTTGTCGGCCATATCGGCATCGGAGAAGAAGATCTCCTTATAGGTGGCCTTCTTGATATCGACCACGTCGAACTCACCGCTGATGTAGCTGGACATCTCCTCGATGATACGCTCCTCGGCCTCGGAGAAGCTGAGGGCATCGACGACATAATTTTCTGTCACTCGTTTCTGCAAGCCGTCTTCCATCACTTTCTCATAACGGATCTTGCACTCAAACCATTCTGCTGTTCTTGATCTCATGGATTAATTCTACAATTATTTTACTATTTGACTATTGTACTATTTACTTTTCTGGATGCCAAGGCTTTGTTTCTGGCCTAGCTCGGCCTTCTTGCGCTCGGTGACCTGCTCAATGATCTCGGAGGCGATGCGCTGGCTCTTCTCCTGGCTGAGCGAGGAATGCTCGCCGAGCTCAATCTGCTTCTCGACCAGTTCCTCCATCGCCTTGCTGCTGGCGGTCTCGAAGTTCTTCTGCGAGGTGTTCATATTATCACTGCTGTAGACCTTCGAAAGGATGCGCTCGGCTTCCTGGGTGTACTGCTTGCGGAAGATGGCCTCGCCCTTGGCCTCGAACTCACGTATCTTACGCTCGTCAATCTTGTCGGAGTCCTTCATCTGGTAGTCCTTAATGGCCTTGGCGATGGTGGCGGAGTCGGCAGCGGCGCCCAGCTCGGTGGCGGGATCGAAGCCCTCGTCGAGCAGTTCCTCGCTGATCGGTTCCTCGACGGGCTTGACAAACTCGATGGGTTCGGTATTGGGCGTGAGGGTGAAGAAGAGTCCCACGATGACCAGTGCCGCCAACAATGCGCCAGCCCCCATCATGGCAGAGCGAAAGGCGGCACGGCGCTTGTTGACAGTCTGGATGAATTCCGCCACGGTCGCATAGCGAAGGGCGGGATCGTCGGCAGTAGCCTTGCTGATGACCTGCTTCAGTTCGATGGGCAGGCCCGACGAGACATAGAGGTAGTCGATGAACTTGGCCAGCGCATAGACGTCGCTGCGGTCGTTGGACGGTTCACCCTTGAGCACCTCAGGCGCGACAAAGCCCTCCATCCCTTCGTAGGTTTCCGACGGCATGTCGAGCCGCTCGTAGATGGAGCCGTGCAGCAGCAGGCGCACCGAATTGTCGTTCTTGCGGAAGAAGACATTGTTGGGTGCGAGGCACACCTGATAGACGCCCTGTTCGTTGAGGGCGATCAGCAGCGTGGCCAGGTCGCTGATGGTGGTATTGATAAACTCCTTTTGGGCGACGACGGCAGGTGTCTCGTTGAGCAGCTGCTCGGCGGTGATGTAGTTACCGGGCTCGACGGCGACGGCATAGACGGTCTCGTCGCCCTCCTCATTGATATTGGGCGTGAAATGCAGCTGGTGCTTGTCGGTGAGTGAGGCGACGAGGCTGCATTCCCTTCTGACGCAGTCCTTGAAGGCGATGTTGTCGGACAGTTCATCGTCGAACTCCACGAAATTGGAGTATTTACCGTCGATCAGCCGCTTGTAGAAGGTGCCGAAAGGGATGCGCACCTTGACGGTCTTCCGCGAATCGCGCGTGGCTAAAAGTTCTTCGTAATTCATCGTTTCGTCTATTTTATCTTGCAAAAGTACACATAAAATCTGAAAAAACGCACGAATTAAAAAAAAATTAGTACCTTTGCAGCGAATTTTTGAGATTAGACTTTATTGTTTGGAGTTTAGAGTTTATAGTTTATAATTATAGTTTAGAGTTTATAGAAGATGCCAGAAATTTCTGTCCGCGGCCTTGAGATGCCCGAGTCTCCGATCCGGAAGCTCGCCCCGCTGGCCGCTGCTGCCAAGAAAAAGGGTACGAAGGTGTATCATCTGAACATCGGTCAGCCAGACCTGCCAACACCCCAAGTCGGACTTGACGCCCTGAAGACCATCGACCGAGAGATCCTCGAGTATTCCCCCTCGCAAGGCTACCTGAGCTATCGCGAGAAACTGGTGGACTACTACGCGAAATACGATATTAAGGTAGAGGCGGATGACATCATCATCACCAGCGGCGGTTCCGAGGCTGTGCTCTTTGCCTTCCTCAGCTGCCTGAATCCCGGCGACGAGATCATCGTACCTGAGCCTGCCTACGCCAACTACATGGCCTTTGCCATCTCGGCAGGTGCCAGGATCCGCACCATCGCCACCACCATCGAGGAAGGTTTTTCGCTGCCGAAGGTGGAGAAGTTCGAGGAGCTCATCAACGAGCGCACCCGTGCCATCATGATCTGCAACCCCAACAACCCGACGGGCTACCTCTATACCCGCCGCGAGATGAACCAGATACGCGACCTGGTGAAGAAGTACGACCTGTACCTCTTCTCCGACGAGGTGTACCGCGAGTATATCTACACAGGCTCACCCTATATCTCCGCCTGCCATCTGGAGGGCATCCAGCAGAACGTGATCCTCATCGACTCCGTGTCGAAGCGCTATTCGGAGTGCGGCATCCGCATCGGAGCCCTCATCACAAAGAATGCTGAGGTGCGCAAGACGGTGCTGAAGTTCTGTCAGGCCCGTCTCTCCCCTCCCCTTATCGGACAGATCGTGGCTGAAGCCTCGCTCGACACGCCCGAGGAATACCTACGCGACGTGTACGACGAATATGTGGAGCGCCGTAAGTGTCTCATCGACGGGCTGAACCGCATCCCAGGCGTCTACTCACCCATCCCGATGGGTGCCTTCTATACGGTGGCCAAGCTGCCCGTAGACGATGCCGAGAAGTTCTGCCGCTGGTGTCTGGCCGACTTCGAGTACGAGGGCGAGACCGTGATGATGGCGCCTGCCGCAGGCTTCTACACGACCCCAGGTGCCGGCATCAATCAGGTGCGTATCGCCTACGTGCTGAAGAAGCAAGACCTGGAGCGCGCACTGTTTGTCCTGAGAAAGGCGCTGGAGGCCTACCCCGGAAGGACCAACGGAGAATAAGCGTTGACAGTTGACAGTTTGTTTATTGTGAATCTTCCGTTTTTCATAGCAAGGAGAATTTATAGTGGCCAGGGCGACCGGCGCATGGTCAGCCGTCCGGCGATACGCATTGCCACCATCGGCGTGGCGATAGGCCTCGCCGTGATGATCGTCACCGTCGCCGTGGTACTGGGCTTCAAGCACACCATCCGCGACAAGGTGGTGGGATTCGGCAGTCACATACAGGTACAGAACCTGCTGAGCTACAGCATCGCCGACGGCACCGCCATCAGCCTGAACGACAGCATGATGACGGCCATCAGCCAAATCCAGGGCGTGAAACACGTAGAGCGCTATGCCCTCACGCAGGGTATCCTGAAGACCGACGAGGACTTCCTCGGCGTCGCCTTCAAGGGTGTCGGCGAGGAATACGACATGACCTTCCTCCGACAGAATCTGGTGGAGGGCGAGATTCCGCAGTTCAGCGACACCGCCAGCAGCAACCGCCTGCTGGTGTCGAAGATGATGGCCGACAAGCTGCGGCTAAAGGCGGACGACAAGATCTACGCCTACTTCATCGACGACAACGTGCGCACGCGCCGCTTCACCGTCGCCGGTATCTATCAGACCAATATGACGCGCTTCGACGAGGCTTTCTGCTTCATCGACCTGTGTACCGCCCGTAAGCTGAACGGCTGGAACGACGACCTCTGCTCGGGTGCCGAGGTCACCGTGAAGGACTTCGACAGGCTTTACGAGACGGCTAATGCCTTCATCGACCAAGTGAACCGCCAGAACGACGAATACGGCAACACCTACGGTTCGCAGACCATCTACGAGGCCTATCCGCAGGTGTTCAACTGGCTGGAGCTGCTCGACATCAACGTGTGGATCATCCTGGCACTGATGGTGTGCGTGGCCGGCTTCACGATGATCAGCGGACTGCTCATCATCATCCTTGAGCGCACGCAGATGATCGGTGTGCTGAAGGCCATCGGCGCCCGCAACAAGACCATCCGCCACACCTTCCTCTGGTTTGCCGTCTTCATCATCGGACAAGGTCTGCTGCTGGGCAACATCATCGGCATCGGCATCATCATGCTGCAGAAGTACACGGGACTCGTCAAGCTCGACCCGCAGACCTACTACGTCAGCGAGGCACCGATGGAGGTGAACATCCCGCTCTTCGTGCTGCTCAACATCACGACCCTCGTCATCTGTGTCTTCGTGCTCATCGCACCAAGCTACCTGATTTCGCACATCCATCCCGCGAAATCTATGCGATATGAGTAGAATATTGTTCTATTTGTCGCATATTCTATACAATATTCGTCAGAATCGTAAAAAATTGCACAAAAAATTTGTGAATGTGCAGAAAAGGAATTATCTTTGCACAAAATTTTGAAAATTGTGCAATTTAATGGAATCTTTCAGTAGTTTTAATACATATATCCAACGAGCCATCGTCGACAACTGGGACCAGGATGCCCTGACAGACTATGAGGGGGCAACTCTGCAGTACCACGATGTAGCCCGTAAGATAGAGAAACTGCATATCCTCTTTGAGAACAGCAACGTGAAGCCAGGCGACAAGATTGCCATCTGCGGCCGTAACTCCGCCCACTGGGCCGTCGCCTTCCTCGCCACGCTGACCTACGGTGCCGTCGCCGTGCCCATCCTGCACGAGTTCAACGGCGAGCAGATCCAGAACATCGTCAACCATTCCGGTTCCAAGATACTCTTCATCGGCGACTATGCCGTGAAGACCATCGACCCCGAGACGATGCCAACTCTGGAAGGTATCATCAATATCCCCGACTTCTCGCTGCTCATCAGCCGTTCTGACCAGCTCACGTACGCGCGCGAACATTTAAATCTTATGTTTGGCAGCAAGTACCCGATGGCTTTCCGAAGGGAGAACGTCAGCTACCATCAGGACGAGGCCGAGGAGCTGGCACTCATCAACTATACCAGCGGAACCACAGGCTTCTCGAAGGGCGTCATGCTGCCCTACCGCGCCATCTGGAGCAACATCGAGTTCATCTTCAGCCGTCTGGGCAGCAAGGTGCATGCCGGCGACAATATGCTGAGCATCCTGCCGATGGCTCACATGTACGGCATGGCCGTAGAATTCCTGTTCGGCTTCTGCAACGGCTGTCACCTGTTCTTCCTGACCCGTCTGCCGAGTCCCGCCATCATCGCAAAGGCCTTTACCGACGTGAAACCGACCCTCATCGTCACCGTGCCGCTGATCATCGAGAAGATCATCCGAAAGAAAGTATTCCCCAAGATACAGGACAACCGCGTGCGCCTGCTGCTGGCGATGCCTGTCGTGAACAAGAAGGTGAAGGAGCGCATCTGCAACGAGGTGTACAACGCCTTCGGCGGCCAGTTCTATGAGATCATCGTCGGTGGCGCAGCCCTCTCGAAGGAGGTGGAGGAGTTCCTTCTCTCCATCAACTTCCCCATCACCGTCGGCTACGGCACTACCGAGTGCGCCCCGCTTATCTCCTACTGCGACCATCATGAGTTTGTGGCCGGCTGCTGCGGCAAGCCCGTCGACCGTATGGAAGTCAAGGTAGACTCCGACGATCCCGAGCACATCCCAGGCGAGATCATCACCCGAGGCAGTAACGTGATGCTGGGATACTATAAGAACGAAGAGGCCACCCGCGAAGCCATCGACAAGGACGGCTGGTACCATACCGGCGACCTCGGCACCCTCTCAAAGACCAACCACCTCTTCATCCGCGGTCGCATCAAGAACATGCTGCTCGGCGCCAACGGCCAGAACGTCTATCCCGAGGAGATCGAAGACAAGCTCAACTCGATGGCGATGGTCGCTGAGAGCATTGTCATCCAGCGCGGCGACAAGCTCGTGGCACTCGTCTATCCCGACAAGGACGAGGTGGTCAGCTTCAGCGAACAGGAACTGATGGAGATCATGGAGCAGAACCGTAAGGAGCTCAACGACCAGCTGCCCGTGTACAGCCGCCTCTCAGCCATCGAGCTGCACAAGGAGGAATTTGCCAAGACACCTAAAAAAAGTATAAAACGATACCTTTATAAGAACTACTAATATGGAACAAGTACCTAGTTTTAACGCGCTCATCCAAAAGAGCATCATCGATAATTGGGATCGTGACGCACTGACCGACTACAAGGGACAGACGCTTCAGTTTCATGACGTGGCCAGAAAGATAGAGAAGATCCATATTCTCTTCGAAAACAGCGGTATACAGAAAGGAGACAAGATAGCTCTCTGCGGGCGTAACTCCAGCCAGTGGGCAGTGGCCTTCATCGCCACCCTCACCTATGGTGCCATCGCAGTACCCATCCTGCATGAGTTCAACGCAGAGCAGATCCATAACATCGTCAACCACTCTGAGTCGAGACTGCTCTTCGTGGGTGACCATGTGGCCACCATCATCGATCCGCAGCAGATGCCGAAGCTGGAAGGTATCATCAACAACCCCGACTACTCGCTGATGATCTCCCGTACCGACAAGCTGACCTATGCCCGCGAGCATCTGAACGAGCTCTACGGCAAGAAGTTCCCCAAGTATTTCCGCAAACAGCACGTCAGCTACTATCTGGAGCAGAGTCCCGAGGAACTGGCTGTCATCAACTATACCAGCGGTACCACAGGCTTCTCGAAGGGCGTCATGCTGCCCTATCGCGCCCTCTGGTCGAACTACGACTTCGCCTGCCACGTGCTGGGCGAACAGATCAAGGCCGGCGACAAGGTCATCTCGATGCTGCCGATGGCCCACATGTACGGCATGGCTTTCGAGTTCCTGTTTGAGTTCCTGCACGGCTGCCATGTGTACTACCTGAACCGCGTGCCCTCGCCCGCCATCATCGCACAGGCACTGGCAGAGATCAAGCCCGTCATCGTCATTGCAGTGCCCCTCATCATAGAAAAGATCATCCGCAAAAAAGTATTCCCGAAAATCCAAAACAACCGTATGCGCCTCTTGTTGCAGATGCCAGTCATCAACAAGAAGGTACGCGAGATGATCTGTCAGGAAGTGCTGAAGGCCTTCGGCGGAAGGATGTACGAAGTCATCATCGGCGGTGCTGCCCTCAACCAAGAAGTGGAGCAGTTCCTCAAGCGCATCGACTTCCCCTATACCGTAGGCTACGGCGCTACGGAGTGCGCTCCCATCATCTGCTACCGCGACTGGCACACCTTCGCCCCAGGTTCCTGCGGACGTGCCGCCGTGCATCAGGAGGTGAAGATCGACTCGAAGGATCCGCGCCACATCCCAGGCGAGATTCTTACCAAGGGTCTGAACGTGATGCTCGGCTACTACAAGAATCCGGAGGCAACGGCAGAGACCATCGACCGCGACGGCTGGTACCATACCGGCGACCTGGGTACGATGGATGCCGACGGCAACGTCTACATCAACGGACGTTCGAAGAACATGCTGCTCGGTCCCAGCGGACAGAACATCTATCCCGAGGAAATCGAAGACAAGCTCAACTCGATGACAATGGTAATGGAGAGTATCGTCGTACAGCGTGACAACAAGCTTGTGGCACTCGTGCATCCCGACATGGATGAGGCCAAGAACATGGGATTCTCAATGGACGACATCCGCAACGTGATGGAGCAGAACCGCAACGGCCTGAACGAGATGCTGCCCGCCTATGAGAAGATCACGGAGATGGAAATCCACGAGGAAGAGTTTGAGAAGACACCGAAGAAGTCCATCAAACGATACCTCTACAACTAAACAAAGCCTCCCGAGCTGGGAGGCTTTTTTGATTCATACTGACTTATTCGTATTCGTAGTAATACCAATAGGTGCCGCGGTACTGTTCCTCGACCTTTCCCTTCCGCTCGGTCGCATCAGGATACTGCGCCTCCAGTTCCTGCAGGTTGTCCCAGTCCTCGTCCATCACAGGATGATGGTAGACCATGACAGGATTGGAACGCAGATGGGTATAGAGCGTCAGCGCCTCCCGATAATGACGGGGAAGACGGTCCATGTCCAGCGAATCATTCTCTGAATAGTACCGGCGCAAGAGGCAGACGAAATCGTCGATGCGCTTGTCAATGAGCAGGCCGCAGAGTTCATAGTCGGCCAGTTGACGGCTGACGGCAGAATCCTTTCTCGCCACCGCCTTCAGATAACGGACAGGCAGCATCTTGGCGGCAGGTCGGGCACCGAAGTACCGGTAGAGGCTGTCGACGGGATAGAGCGTCGTACGCGACTCCCCATTGGTGGGCAGCATCGCAGTGCTACCCGCCACAATCGGATATTGGAACAGACGTTCGCCCAGCTGACCGCTTCTCGACAGCGCATACATACGCACCATCTGAAGGTCGGCATCACTCTCCAGCGATTCCCACCCAGCAAGAAGGGCACCCTCATTGTCGCCTTCCAGCAGTCGGGCCTCGGCACTCATGCGGTAATGGAACACGGCATTCGTATTGCCTGCGAGTGCCACGATGATGATTATCACGAGCATCTGCAGCATATTCATCCACATCGCGCGCGACAGCAAGCCACACGGCTCATGGTCGGGCTCGATATCCTGCAGTGCACGGGCGAGCAGCGCAATGCCTAACCAAATGACGATGACCAGCGGGAATACCCACCACCAATTGCCCAGCGAATGATCAATGTCGATGTTCTGACTGATGTCGGTAATCAAAGCCAGCGTGAGCATCGAGGGCAGATAGGTCAAGGCATGGCTCCGCTTGCGCAGTCGCAGGAGAGCATAGATGACAAGTTGCAACAACTGCAAACAGAACGTGATCATCACCGCACCGAAGAGACGGTTGTAGCTGGTCCTGCCATTGCTGAGCACGTGCTGCGCAGCTGCCAACACATCGGCCTGGAAATAGAAGAGCCAGGTGAATGAGAAGACGATAAAAACAATAGCACACATCAGACGTATGCCGACGGTGCTACTGTTTTTGTTTGGATGATTATAGTTCATATCAATTTTTCTTCAGAACGACAGCCGAACGGGCTGGAATATAGAGCTTCAACCACTCCTTCTTGTCCTTCACGTACAGCGGGTCGTAATTCGTCACATGGGTCATCGTGTCGTCAGCAAAGCCATTGCCGCCGAAGTCCTTCGAGTCGGTGTTGAGCACCACATCGTAGGAGCCGGTCGGTACGAGGAAGCCATAGTCGGTGTACGAGCGTGTCGGCGAGAAGTTGAAGACGAAGACAAGGTCGCCGCGCATGAAGCAGAGCACCTGGTCACCATCATCGTGCCAGATTTCCACCACAGGCTTATCCTGGAAGTTGCGTACGCTCTTGATGACCTTCAGCATCTCACGGTCGAAGTCGCCGAGCCAGTGATAGCAGAGGTCCTTGTTGTCGACGAGGTTCCACTGACGACGGGCATACTTATATGACCAACCGTTACCCTCGCGCGGGAAGTCGATCCATTCGGGATGGCCGAACTCATTACCCATGAAGTTGAGGTAGCCGCCATTGATGGCCGCAGCGGTGACGAGACGGATCATCTTATGCAGGGCGATACCGCGCTGGGCCATGTCGTTGACATCTTTCTTGGCGAAGTGCCAGTACATATCGGCATCGATCAGACGGAAGATGATGGTCTTGTCGCCCACGAGTGCCTGGTCGTGCGACTCGCAGTAAGAGATGGTCTTCTCGTCGGGACGACGGTTCTTGACTTCCCAGAAGATGGAGCATACGTTGATATCCTCGTCGCGTACCTCTTTAATAGTCTTGATCCAGTAGTCGGGGATGTTCATGGCCATACGGTAGTCGAAGCCGTAGCCGCCGTCCTCAAACTTAGCGGCGAGTCCGGGCATACCAGATACCTCCTCAGCAATCGTAATGGCATTGGGGTTCACCTCATGGATCAGTTTGTTGGCCAGTGTCAGATAGCAGATGGCATTGTCGTCCTCGTGACCGTTGAAGTAGTCACCATAGCCGCCAAAGGCCTCACCCAGTCCATGGGAGTAATACAGCATCGAGGTCACACCGTCGAAGCGGAAACCGTCGAACTTGAACTCCTCAAGCCAGTACTTGCAGTTGGAGAGCAGGAAGTGGAGCACATCGTCCTTGCCGTAGTCGAAGCAGAGCGAGTCCCATGCGGGATGCTCGTGACGGTCGCCCGGGTAGAAGAACTGGTTGGGGTCGCCAGCCAGATTGCCGAGACCTTCCACTTCGTTCTTCACAGCGTGCGAGTGAACGATATCCATGATGACGGCAATTCCGTTCTTATGGGCGGTATCGATGAGTTCCTTCAGTTCCTCAGGCGTGCCGAAACGGCTCGATGGTGCAAAGAACGATGACACATGATAGCCGAAGCTGCCATAGTAAGGATGCTCTTGGATGGCCATCACCTGAATGCAGTTGTAGCCGTCCTTGATGACGCGCGGTAGCACGTTGTCCTTGAACTCAGTATAGGAACCGACCTTCTCGGCATCCTGTCCCATACCCACGTGGCACTCATAGATGAGCAGCGGGTCTTTCTTGGGCTTGAAGTTCTTCTTCTTGAACTCATACTGCTTCTCAGGATTCCATACCTGGGCAGAGAAGATCTTCGTATTGTCGTCCTGTACCACGCGACGGCACCAGGCAGGAATGCGCTCACCTTCGCCGCCATTCCACTTCACCTTCATCTTATAGAGCTGACCATGCTTCAAGGCTTTCTCTGAGAGTTTCAGCTCCCAATTGCCAGTACCCTCAATACGCTTGCAGCGATACTTCTCGTTCTCCTGCCAGTTATTGAAGTCACCAATGAGATAGATGTCTGTGGCATTCGGTGCCCACTCACGGAACACCCAGCCCTTGGCGAGCTTATGGAGTCCGAAATAGAGGTGTCCTGTGGCGAAGTCCGAAAGGGTCTTCTTGCCATTGTTTGTCAACTGGTTAATCTTCCACACAGCGTGGTCATGACGGCCGCGAATGGCGTCTTCAAAGGGTTCCAGCCAGCCATCATTACGCACCAGCCCTATGTGCTGGGGGACAGCCTGTTCCACAATCTTCTCCTGAGCCACTTTCTTGGGAGCGGTCTTCTTCGTTGAAGTCTTCTTAGGGGCTACTGCCTTCTTTACGGTAGGCTCCTTTGCCGTTGTTTCTTTCTTTGCCATATCTTATACGTTTAACTACGAACTTTAAAAATTGCTTTCTTGATCTCTGTCTCGTCCGAAATACATGGGGCGTGGCCGTCCTGAGGGAAGAAGATGGCCATCTGCATGGGTTTCAGCGTCACGTAGGCCTGTGCCTGTGTGTCGCCGTATTTCGTGATGTCCTTTTCTGCATTATACTCGAAGGCAGGCAGGTCAGCCAGAGGGGTATAACCGAAGGTCTCCTCACAGGAAAGAGGGATCTGGATGTCAATCATGTCAATATGAGTCTCCAGAACGGCAGCCTCCTTGGCACGTCCCTTGGCAACGGCCAGGTTCAGAAACAAGTCATTACCCATGATGGGATACTTGCCCGGCTCCAAGGCATTGAGGTCGTGGCTTTTCAGGAACTCCATCACATCGG